>Ga0308163_10000077_pt1 | contig 295615 bp, 246 predicted proteins | sample PhyTR1_FD_201037 | JGI IMG/M metagenome (GOLD analysis project Ga0308163, IMG submission 201037) | Phyllosphere microbial communities from UC Gill Tract Community Farm, Albany, California, United States - DLSLT.R1 | ecosystem: Host-associated > Plants > Phyllosphere > Unclassified | place...
TCAGCGTCACGGTGGAACCGTCCGCGCCGCTGCTGGTGCCGCTCACCGTCAGGGCTTCGCCTTTCTCGATGGCGTTGATCACGTCGTCAGCCGCCACGGTACTGATGGTCAGCACCGGCGCGGCGGTCTCTACGGTCACCACGTGCGAGGCTGACCCCGGATTGCCCGCCGCATCGGCGACGGTGGCGGTGATGGTGTAGCTTTTGTCAGCCAGACCGCTGACCACGGCGGCAGGCACGCCGACGCCCCAGTTGCCGCTGGCATCCACCGCAGCGGTGTAGCTGCTGCCGTCGATGACCACGGTGACCAGGCCGCCCGCCGGAACGCCAATAGATGAACCGCTGATGATGAGGTTCTGCTGGTGTTCATGCGCGTTAATAATGTCGTCGGCAGAAACGGTGTTGATGACCAGCGTTGGCGCAGTAAAGTCCACCAGTAACGCGCTGGTCACGCCGGTGCGGTTACCGGCGATATCGCTGACGCTGGCGCTGACGGTATAGATGCCGTCGCTCAGCCCTGCCGCATCTGCCGCCGGAACCGCCGTGCTCCAGGTGCCGTCCGCCGCCACGCTCGCGGTGTAGGTCTGGCCGTTAAGCGTCAGGGTGACCCGCTGGCCGGCTTCGGCGGTGGAGGTTCCGCCGATCGCCACGTCCGCCCCCGCTTCCGCGCCGTTGAGCACGTTATCACCGGCGATAGTGTTGATGGTCAGCGTTGGCGCAGCGGTATCCACGGTGACATCCTGCACGGCGCTGGCGTTGTTGCCCGCCACGTTGGTCACGCTGACACTCACCGTGGTGTCGCCGTCTTTCAGATTGCGGATATCTGCCGCCGGAACGATGACGCTCCAGCTGCCGTCGGCCTGCACGCTGGCGTGATAAGTGCCATTCGCGAAATTAATCGTCACGCTCTGGCCAGCCTCCACGCCCTGCGTGGTACCGCTAAGTGTGACATCCGCCGCTTTTTCAGCCGCATTTAGCACGTTATCCAGCGCAACGCTATCAATGGCAATCGCCACGCTGCTCAGATCCACATTAATAATATTGGCAATGCTGACGCTGTTGCCCGACGTGTCGGAGCCGGTGACGCTAACGCTTAGCGCGCCCGCAGGCCAGCTGGCGACGTCCGATGCCGGAATCGCCGCAGACCAGCTGCCGTTCGCGCCTACCGTAGCATGATAATCGATGCCGTTTACGTTGACGGTGACGCTGCTGCCTGCGGCGATATCAGAGCTGGTGCCGCTGATGATCTGGTTCTGACTGATTTCGATGCTGTTGACAATGTCGTCGCCCGCAATGGTATCGATGCGCAGGCCCGGCAAACCGGCGTCGATGATAATCTCGCGATCGCCGCGACCGGTGTTGCCGTGCTGATTGGTGACGCTCGCGCTGACGGTTAAATCGCCGTCGCCCAGCGCCTGCAAATCAGCCGCCGGAACGCTGACGCTCCAGCTCAGGTCGTCCTGCACGGTGGCCTGGTAGGTGTTGCCACCCAGCGTCACGATCACGGTATCGCCCGCCGCCGCATGGGTCACTCTGCCGCTCAGAGCCTGGTCAGCGGTGATTTCAGTGGCATTGATGATGTCATCGCCTGCGGTCACGTTAACCGTGACGACAGGCAGCACGGAATCCACCTGCACCTGATGCGACGCAGTGCCGGTATTGCCCTCGGCATCTGTGCTGACTGCCGTCAGGGTGTAATGGGCTTCGCCGAGCTTTGCGACGTCGCTGGCCGGAATGCTGACCGACCAGTTGCCGCCGCTGACGACGGTGGTGGTGTACTCCACGCCGTTAAGGGTCAGAGCGATCTGCGTACCCTCAGCGCTGTTGCTGGTCCCGGTCACCTCCAGCGCCTGGCCTTTGGCTTCGGCGTTAACCACGTTCTCAAAGGCGACGGTATCAATCGTCAGTTGCGGCAGTTCGGACGACAGCACCACGGTCGCGTTCTGACTGCCGGTGTTACCCGCTTTATCAGTGATGCTGACGTTCACATCATAGCTGCCGTCGGCCAGCGCGCTGAAAACGGATGCCGGTAAACCGATGCTCCATGTGCCGTCGGCGGCAAGCGTCGTGGTGTAAGTCTGGCCGTTGATGCTCAGCGTGACAGTATCGCCCGCTTCGCCGCCGGTGCTGCTTCCGCTGACCATCTGCGCCTGAGCCTGTTCGAGGCTGTTAAGGATGTTGTCACCGGCGATGGTGTCGATGGTCACGACCGGCACGGTGGTGTCAACGCGCAGATCGTGCGTGATAGATGTGCGGTTCCCCGCCGCATCGCTGACGGAGGCGCTCAGCGTGACAGTGCCGTCTGCCAGCGCGCCCGCCTGTGCAGCCGGAACGTTCACTGACCAGTTACCGTTTGCCTCAACGCTTGCGGTATAGGTCACTCCGTTGAGCACCAGCGTCACTACCTGCCCGGCTTCGGCATTTGAGGTGCCGCTGACGGTCAGATCGTGCCCCGCTTCGGCGGCATTCAGAATATCGTCGCCCGCCAGCGTGGCAATAGTCAGCGTAGGTGCCTGCGTATCCACTGACAGCGTAGATGCGGAGGTGATGGTGTTGCCAGCGCTGTCTACACCGCTGACCTGAACGGTGTGGACACCGTCCGCCAGCGTCTGCGCGTCTGCGGCAGGCACAGTGATTGTCCAGCTGCCATCCGCCGCAACGGTGGTCTGCCAGGCCTTACCGTTAAGGGAAACGGTGACGGTGGTACCCGCCGCCAGATTGGCGCTCTGGCCGGAAATGGCAACGTCCGCGCCGGCTTCGGCCGCGTTCAGCACGTTGTCCCCCGCCACGGTGTCGAGGGTAAGGGAAGCCTGCGCGGTAACAATGTTCAGAGTGATCGACCCGGCGCTGGTGGTCGAGCCGTTGCTCTCCTGCACCACGACCCAGGTGTGCGCACCGGCGCTCTGCGCGGCGAGCTGCGCTGTCCACTGGCCGTTGGTGCCGACGATGGCTGTGGCAATTACATGGCCGCTGGTATCGACAATCGAAATCTCCGCGCCCGGATAGCCGGTACCGCTGAAGGTGGGTCGGGTATCGTCAGTCACGGCCTGATTAGCAAGAATACCCTGACTGTCGCCCTGAGTGTCGGTCACGAGGAAAGTCGGTTTTGCGACCTCCACCGCCTGAGTGTTATCAATGACTTCGGTTTTTCCGTCACTGCCGCCGCCGTGGCCGAGCAGGGCTCCGGCCGCGCCTGCGCCCAGCACACCGGCCAGCAGATACGGCCACTCCACGGTGACTTCGGCGGTGCTGAGCAGCAGCGGATCAATGCCCGGCAGTGGGGTTTCCACCGCCGTCAGCGCAAACGCCGGGGTATCATGAGGCGCAGTGGCGTCGGTGAAATTCACCTCCGTCATCTGCTGATTTTCATCCTGAAAGACCAGTTTATTCTCGTCTTTCTCACCAATATTCTCGAAATATCCTACGCAGCGAATGACCGATCCATCCTGCATATGAATAATCAGATCGTTGCCACTGCGCTCGTAGCTGGCGACATTCTTCACTGCGTCGTGAATAACGACAATGCCGGATTCATTCATCGCAACAGCGGTATTACCTTCTGCAGTGAAAGTATTTTTAAGCGACGTTTTACGAGAGATAATATCCATGGTTCTGCTCATGATATCGTGTCCATTCCTTGTATATCTGACTGGTGTTATAACAATACCGGCAAAAAGGGTATTGAATTTGCGTGCATAACTGACTTTATTTCAAATCAGGCAGTGTCTGATTCACACTCTGATCAACACCAAGCTGAGTTAATAAGTCATTAACAGCCGTGGCGTAACTTATCACTGAATACCAGCTGTCATATTTCGCACTGATTTGCGAAAACTGCGCCTGAAATACCTCCTGCTCGACGCTAAGCAGATCGTTCAGCGTGCGCTGATTGAGCTTATATTCGCTCTTGTACACATCGCGCGAGCGGACAGAATCCTGTAGCTGTTCAGCACTGGCCTGCGCCTGCCCTTCAGCGCCAGCCCAGTTGGCATAAGCCACTGAAGCTTTTTGCATCACATCCAGCTTGGCCTGATCGACCAGAGTGGCGGCAATATTTTTATGCCCTTCAGCCTGACTGACGCGAGCCGACACCGCACCGCCCTGATAAAGCGGCGCATTCACGTGTAACTGGATCTGATTATTCCAGTACGGATTATTCGTGGTTTCGTAACGCGTACGACTCGCCTGTAAACTCAGGGTAGGCAAATAATCCGCCTTCGCCTTATTGACTTCAAATGACGCCGACTCCTGTTGCGCCTGCGCGTACAGTACCGAGGGCACTTTGGAATAATCGATATTATCCGGCAGCACTGGAGTATCGAGATTCACCGCGGCAATGGACTGATAATGGCTGGCTCGCACACCCGTCAGCGAGGCGAGTTGCGCTTTCGCCGCTGACAGGCTGGCCTGATATTGTTTAAGCGTCGAGCGCATTCCGGAAATACGCGACTGCGCCTGCAGCACATCTGAGCGCGTGCTTAATCCGGCATCGGCACGTAATGACGACATGCGGCGGACATCTTCCAGCGCCGTAATGTTATCCTCCACCGCTTTGGTCAGATCCTGATATTTCAGCACATCCAGGTAAGCCGTCGCCGTTTGCTCAGCGACGTCAGACAGTGTCGCCAGCAATTTGTAGCGATAACTTTCCTGCGCAGATTTCTGCTGGTTAATGCTGGCGTTGGTTTTACCGAAGTCGTAGACAAGCTGCGACAGCGTCAGGCCGTAGGCAGCGGCATTATTCATATTGTTGAAGGTATCCTGCTGGGTCGAATTGCCGGTATTGGCGGTCAGACCGACCTGCGGAAACCACGCACTTTGCGCTTCGCGGATCTGCGCCTGGCCGATCCCCATTTGGTACGCCTGTTGCGTAACCGACGGACTGCGTGAAAACGCCTGCAAAATAGCGGTTTTCAGATCCACCGACGCCATACTTTTCATCGATGGCGGATTGGCCCACCGATCTGCGTGCCCTGACACCACGGCATTGGCGATAAACGGGAACGTCAAGAAAACAATTAAAATACAGATTTTTTGTAAGCTGTTATTAAATAATTTTACAATCCATATCATTGAATAAAGAGATCCATCTTATTAATTTACAGGGTCGGGTGTTCTTTATCCTACCCCACTTAAGACAAATCTTAAACTCTTTTTTTTGGGGACAAAAAAGGGCACAAGAATATTGTTTTAGTTTCATAACGTTATTACTGATGGAAATACTTTATGCCTTGCCAATCATCAGGCTGTAAATTCGATTAGGAAGAAATAAAAAAAAGCATGGCGTTTATTATTATCCCTGTGAGTCTAGTACATGATATCGCCTAACGCCACTCTGTTTATGTTAAACACCATGACGCTATAGTTAAATAATTGTTGGCTACTTGTAATAACTCCTTGCCCTGTCTGAATCAGAAAATTATTCCCAGCCGCACCTTTAATATCTCAATATATCAGGCACTCCGGAATGATAAGGTCTTCTCGATATTATTTTTACGCGTTGAGTTTTAAGGAAAGTTGTTGCGGCAGACTAAATTTGACCATCTTAATAGTGATGCATCATCGGTTATTAATTTAAAACAGCTGCTATATGACCGGGCGTAGTTCAGCGTTAACATCGCTGAAAAAACCTATCACAACGATTGCGCAAAGCGATGGTGACTCTCATTCGCATATTTCATTACTTTCCTTTTATCGGCGTAATCAACCCAATTCGCCTTGCCATGACCGGTCCAAGTATTGAACACAACGCCCAGTGGGTCATAGCCGATCCTGGCCCGCAACCCTGATGTAATTGTGTTTAGCCGTACTCAATAACAGTAAACCCTTCGTCATCTGTTGGTGCGGAGAAATAGCGCGTTATGATTTCGAATTGTTGATCGGTCGCGCTAAAGTCGTGTACACCCTCTGCGTTTCGGGCATGCAATCGGGCTTTACAGACCTCATCAGAGACTTTCAGATAGTGCAGACGATGACTGGCACCTGACTCCTTAACGATACTCATCATCCATTCACGATTTGTAGGTGTGTTGGCCGGAAAATCCAGAACGACGGATAAACCCGCTCTGAGTAACGATACGAGGTGGGGCTTGATGGCGCTGCGGAGCTTCGAGGAACACTGCAAATAATCGGCTACTGAATGGATTTCATTGGCATAGAGCACCGCCAGCCACCGATCCTCACTGACGAGCACGGTGGCTGGCGAGGCAGCTAATTTCAGGGATAGCGTGGATTTACCTGATGCAATTTTTCCACACAGCAGGTGCAGCGTGGGTTTTCCTGCTGTGGTGACCGTATTGCTATCCATCATTTACCTCACTAACAATTAATAGTAAGGCCCTCCTTACTGTCGCTTAACACTCACTGCATGGCTGCACGCTTCCCGCCTGCCAGACGGTACAGGCATACACCACCAGTCCGGTAACGCCCAGAATCACGCCCACATAGGCGGTCGCGATCCAGCCGTAGCCTAAAGAAACCGCCATGCCGCCCAGATAGGCGCCCATCGCGTTGGCAATATTCAGCGCGGAGTGATTCATTGCGGCAGCTAACGTCTGTGACTCTTTCGCCACGTCCATCAGGCGTATCTGCAGTGACGGCAGTAAAACCGACGAGGTGCCAATCAGGAAAGTCGCCAGCATCCCACCCGCGACCTGCGTTGCCAGCAGCGGGAAGACGATCATAATGCAAATATTCCACAGCAGCGTCCAGCCTATCACCTTCAGCACGGTTTTATCCGCCAGCCGGCCACCCACCAGATTCCCGACAATCATCCCCAGGCCAAACGCGGCCATGGCCCACGGAATAAGCCGGGCGGACATGCCCGCCACGTGCATCAGGATGGGTGCAATGTAGCTGAACACCGCAAACATCCCGCCAAAGCCGATCGCCCCCACCAGTAGGGTCAGCAGCACCTGGCTGTTTTTCAGCGCGCCCAGTTCACGCAACGGATGAGCATCGCTGTCTGCCGGTGTGGCAGGTACAAAGCGCAATATCAGCATGCAGGTGACTAAGCCAATCACCCCGACAAACCCGAATACCACATGCCAGTTAAAGACTTGCCCTACCCACGATCCCAGCGGGACGCCAATCAGCGTGGCGATGGTTAACCCCAGCATCAGGGCACTGAGCGCCCTGCCGCGCTTTCCTGCCGGAACCAGAGAAGCGGCCACCAGCGACGCTACGCCAAAATAGGCACCGTGCGGTAAGCCCGTCAGGAAGCGGGCGATAATCAGGCCGTGATAGCTTCCCACCAGCGCACTGCCAACGTTGCCAATAAAAAACAGCGCCATTAATGCCAGCAGCAGGTGTTTTCTCACCATCCGCGCCGCAATCACCGCAATCACCGGTGCGCCCACCACCACCCCAAGCGCATAGCTGGCAATCGCATTACCGGCCTGCGGTTCAGTGATGTGGAAAGAGCTGGCGACGCCCGGTAACAATCCCATGATGATAAATTCGCCGGTGCCAATACCGAACCCACCTAACGCCAGCGCGAAGATAGCCCAGCGCGCCGCTGCGGCACTCAAAACATTCTGGTTTTGCAAAACTCCCCCTTACAGGTTTCAAATTTCAGTGGCTTAAAACCCTTGCAGGCAAAACCTGACAAGATTCTAAACTAATTTGAGCCACATCACAGTTTTACAAAACTCAGGTTGATTTAAAAGTAATCGATTACTCTCCACTGCAGTATTGTCATCGATGATTTTCCTGCGCTGCAGGGGTTCCGCTGAGAAGCAGTTTGCCTTGACGCATAAAGCGGGATTTACGCGTCATGTTGAAGTAGTGGAGGCCGCGAGGTTATCCCCCACCTGTGGCCGGTGAACACCTGCATGCACGCCTCCGGCGGCCTCGTTATCACAGCTGCTTCGCATACAGCCGATAGCGCTTATAGGCCACCGCGCCAATACGCTCGAGGATATGGCGCATCCCGCTGTTAGACTCGAGGATCCACGACATCTCCAGCGCGTCGATCTGACGTCTGGCAAAGGGATCGCGCAGCGCTTCAATCAGCAGCAGAGCAATAATCGGCCCAGTGCGGCTGGATTGATACTCCTGCACCACCCCCATTAACGGCACGCGTGCGGTGCGCACCCCGCTCACTTTCAGGCGCCATAACAGTTTCGCCCAGCCAAAAGGCAGTAAGCGGCCGTTGAGATCGCGAATAGCCTCATTGAGGTTGGGTAAGCCGACAATAAAGGCACAGGGTTTTTCATCTATTTCAGCAATATAGATCATATCGTCTGGCACCAGATGCTTTAGCTGCTCTCCCATCACGGCAAATTCATGCTCGGTGAACGGCACAAATCCCCAGTTATTCTGCCAGCCTGAGTTGAAAATCTGCCGCATTATCTGCATCTCTTCAGCAAAGCGCTGGCGATTAATAGTGCGAACGGTCACCTTTTTTCGCACTCTGTCCATTAGCGTGAATAGAGGCTCGGGGAAATGAAGATCGCTGCGCTGCATCCAGTAGGCGAGCAGGTCAATGCCTTTACCATATCCCTGCTGCTCCAGCGCGCGGGCATAATAGGTTTTACCATGCGTCATCATGGCCGAAGGTGGTGTGTTAAAGCCGTTAATTAATAAGCCACTCTCCTGATTGATATTGAGCCCAAAGGGGCCGGTTATTTTTCTGGCACCTTTGGATTTCAGCCAGCTTTCCGCTGCGCTAAACAGCGCGCTAAATACCTCCTGATCTTTAATCGCGTCAATCATGCCAAAATGGCCGGTATCCTCACCATAAAGTTCACGGTGAAGCGTGTCTATTTGTGCCGTTATCCGGCCAACAATAACATTGTTTTTCCTGGCAACCCATGCCTGCCATTCGATATGCTCATTGCCTGGGTTTTTCTTAGAAAGATGCTCCATGCGCTCCATATATAATGGCGCTATCCAGCCTGGATCGTCGTGATATAACGTGGAGGGAAACGCAATGAAACTTTTAAGGCCCTGCTTATTAATGACTTTCTCGATGCAGATCATAACCACCCTAACTTATTTCAATTGATGAAAGCACAGCAAGCAATTAAGAATTAACTTATTTGGCGCAGTATTAGCATCTACGCTCTGAGCCAGTGATGACGGAAATTAGCGGAATGAATCTGTTCATCTTTACCACTAGATGCGTTTAACATCCTCCATGTGGAATAAATCATACACTTTTTAAATATGGCGCGTCATACTAACTCCCGCTATGTTTTTCATCGGGCATGAGGTTTTTATGCTAATCGTTTATCAAAATAAAAATGAACCATTTTTCACCCAACACCCTCACCGATATTTTTTCGCGTGACGTTTAACAAAAAACAACCTCTACCCTGCGTATTTCTCGGAGTTATCTGGCGGTTTTTAATCAATGGCTTTATTGCAAATGTCTGAAACGAGTTCAATCCATTCTCTTCCTATGCGCTATGCTGATTTCCCCACCTTAGTGGAAGCATTAAATTATGCTGCCAGCGGAAGCACGGGAATGAATTTCTACGATCGGCACAATCAGCTCACTGCCGTGCTGGAGTACCGCACGTTGAAACAGCGTGCCCTGGCAATGGCTCAGCGGTTATTAGCGCTTAAGCTAAAAAAAGGTGACCGTGTCGCCTTGCTCGCTGAAACCTGCCCGGAGTTTGTCGAGGCATTCTTCGCCTGCCAGTATGCGGGGTTAGTGGCAGTACCGCTCGCTATCCCAATGGGGATCGGTCAGCGCGATGCTTATATCTCCAGGCTGCAGGGCTTAATGACAAATTGCCAGCCTGCGGTCATCGTGGGGAGTGAGGAGTGGTTACCCATCATCCGCTCCGCCAGCGTTAATAATCCGGGTATGCACATCCTTAGCCATCAGGCTTTGCACGCCTTACCCGCCGGGACAGCTGACATGCCCGCTTTATCGCCTGACGATATTGCCTATCTGCAGTACACCTCGGGCAGCACGCGTTTTCCGCGCGGTGTGATCATTACCCACCGCGCGGTGATGGCCAATCTGCAGGCCATCAGTCACGACGGGATAAAACTGCGCGCCGGCGATCGCTGCGTTTCCTGGCTGCCGTTTTATCACGATATGGGGCTGGTTGGCTTTCTGCTGACGCCGTTAGCCACCCAGCTATCGGTGGATTATCTGCGCACGCAGGACTTCGCCATGCGCCCGATGCAGTGGCTGAAGCTGATTAGCAAAAACCGCTGCAGCGTCTCGGTTGCTCCCCCTTTCGGTTACGATCTCTGCCTGCGCCGCTGTAACGATCACGCGCTGGCTGACATCGATCTCTCCAGCTGGCGCGTGGCGGGCGTTGGCGCAGAAAGCATTTCTGCCGAACAGCTGGCGCATTTTGCGCAGCACTTTAGCCAGGCCAATTTCGATAGCCACGCCTTTATGCCCTGCTACGGTTTGGCGGAAAACACCCTTGCCGTCTGCTTCTCACCCGCGGCCTCAGGGACGTTGACCGACTGTGTCGACCGTGCAATTCTCGAATATCACAGCCAGGCCGTCGGGCCTACGCGCAGCACCAAAGCCACCTCGACCTTTGTTAACTGCGGCAAGGCGTTGCCGGGTCACCGTATTGAAGTGCGTAGCGAGGACGGCACGCCACTGCCTGAACGTCAGGTGGGGCATATCTGTATATCCGGTCCCAGCCTGATGAGCGGTTATTTTCAGGATGCCGCTTCGCAGCAGAAAATCCAGGCGAGCGGATGGATGGATACCGGTGACCTGGGCTATTTACACCTGGGTGACCTGTTTGTCACCGGGCGTAAAAAAGACCTGATCATCATTCGCGGCCGCAATATCTGGCCACAGGATATTGAGTATGTCGCTGAGCAGGAACCTGAGATTCATTCAGGTGATGCGATAGCCTTTGTGACCTCAGCCGGGCAGGATGAAGGGGCACGCATTATCTTGCAGATCCAGTGCAAAGTGAGTTCGCAAGAGCGCCGGCAGCAGATCGTGCATTCACTGATGGCCCATATTCAAAGCGAGTTCGGCGTGACGGTTGATATCGAACTGCTGCCACCGCACAGCATCCCGCGCACCTCTTCAGGCAAGCCCGCCCGTGCCGAAGCGAAGAAGCGTTACCTTAACGCCCTTGGCGTAGCGGTCCCTCCTCAAACCGAGCTGGCAGGTTAGTGAACAGGAGCACAGTCGTGGCCATAACCGGCGCAACCGGTTTTATCGGCCGGCATATTGCCGTCAATTTGCTGGCGCGCGGCTTTTCCCTCAGAGCACTGACGCGCCTCGCATCACGCCAGTCGATGAAAAATCTCCATTGGGTTGAGGGAGACTTGCAGCAGCCCGAATCTCTGGCAGAACTGGTGAGCGGCGCAGACTGTGTCGTTCACTGTGCGGGCCAGGTGCGCGGACACAATGAAGCGGTTTTCACCCACTGCAATGTTGGCGGCAGCCTGAATCTGCTGCAGGCGGCAAAGGAGAGCGGCCGCTGCCAGCGCTTCTTATTTATCTCCTCTCTGGCCGCACGCCATCCCGACCTATCCTGGTATGCGAAGTCAAAATTTGTCGCGGAACAGCAGTTAAGCGCCCAGGCGTCACCTGTTGCGCTGGGAATTTTTCGCCCCACGGCAGTGTACGGGCCGGGTGATAAAGAGTTAAAGCCAGTGCTTAGCTGGCTGCTACGCGGCGTACTGCCGCGCACGGGCGCGCCTGACGCCAGACTGTCGTTTCTTCACGTCAGTGATTTGGCTGAAGCGGTTGGCCAATGGCTCTGCGCCACAAACCCCTTACCTCAACCCTATGAACTCTGTGACGGGTTAAGTACGGGATATAGCTGGGAGAGCCTGCGCCTGATTGGCGCGCAGGTGCGACGCGGCCCGGTGCGCTTAATCGCTGTCCCGTTACCGCTACTGAAATGGCTTGCGGATATTAACGTGTTTGCCTGCCGTATTGCAGGTAAAGAACCGATGCTGACCCGGAGCAAAATCCAGGAGCTCAGCCATCACGACTGGTCGGCAAGCAACAAAAATTTATCTGAAGATATTGATTGGTTTCCAAAAATCACTTTGCAGCATGCACTGCGTGAAGACTTGTTTTAAACATCTGATAAAGGGAAGTGACGAGCGCTATGATAAATCGAGAAGCGGTGATGGATTACATCCTCGCGTGTTTAGGCGGGATGGTCGCCAGTGAGGTAGAAATAAAGCCGGAAAGCGATCTGATTGATGAACTGGGCCTCGAGTCCATCAAGGTAATGGATCTGTTGATGATGCTGGAAGAGCGGTTTGATATCTCTATCCCGATAAATATCTTGCTGGATATCAGGACACCAGCAGAGTTACGCGATGCACTGTTGCCACAGCTGGAGAAGAGTTATGGGCCTCTATGATAAGTTCGCTCGCCTCGCTCGCCAGCGCGAACAGTTCCATCATTCGGGACTGACCCCATTCGGCACCTGTATTGATGAAATCTACTCCGCCACCGAGGGGCGAATTGGCAATAATAAGGTGCTTTTGGCAGGCACCAACAACTACCTTGGCCTGACTTTTAATCAGCAGGCAATAGCGGCGAGCCAGGCGGCAGTCGCCGCTCAGGGGACCGGCACCACCGGTTCACGCATGGCGAACGGCAGCTATGGCGCGCACCTTGCCCTGGAGCAGGAGCTGGCGCTATTTTTTGACCGCCCCAGCGCCATCGTATTCTCCACTGGCTATACCGCCAATCTGGGCATCATCAGCACGCTGGCCACCCCGGACGCCGTGGTGCTGCTGGATGCCGATAGCCATGCCAGTATCTATGATGCTTGTGCCATGGGTGGCGCCACGATTATCCGCTTTCGCCATAACGATGCCAGCGATCTGGAGCGCCGCATGCTACGCCTTGGCGAGCGCGCGCGTGAAGCCATTATTATTGTTGAAGGTATTTATAGCATGCTGGGTGATGTTGCCCCGCTGGCAGAAATTGTCGACATCAAGCGGCGCCTTGGCGGCTACTTAATGGTGGATGAAGCGCACTCTTTCGGCGTGATGGGCGCCACCGGCCGCGGCCTGGCGGAACAGCTCGGCGTGGAACGGGATGTGGATATCATCGTAGGGACATTCAGTAAAAGCCTGGCATCCATCGGGGGATTTGCCGTCGGCGGCGCAGCCATGGAGGTTCTGCGCTATAGCAGCCGCCCATACATTTTCACCGCCTCGCCCTCCCCCTCCAGTATTGCCTCGGTGCGCTCCTCATTACGCACTATTGCGCAAAAACCCGAGCTGCGCCAAACGCTGTGGAGTAACGCCCACCGCCTTTATCACGGTCTTGCCGGGCTGGGGTATGAAATGGGGCCGCACATCAGCCCGGTGGTGCCGGTAATGATTGGTTCGAAAGAGGACGGTTTACGCTTCTGGCGCGGGCTGATTGCACGCGGTGTCTATGTCAACCTGGTGTTACCGCCTGCCGCCCCCGCAGATATCACCCTGCTGCGCTGCAGCGTGAATGCAGCCCACAGCGACCAACAGATTGATACCATCATTCAGGCCTTTGCCGAGCTGAAGCGCTAATTTTCCCGTCAAAGTGAGAGCAGGTAAGCTGTTTGATCGCAGTCAGTGGCGTTTATCAAAGCGAGAAATCAGCAGCAAAGCACCCAGCATCAGCAGCCCTGGTACTGCCAGCGTGGTGAGCGGGGCATTCAGCGCCAGCAGCAGCCCCAGGTTAACGATTATCTGATAGCTGATGTAGGTGAGCAGCCCGACTATTACCCCCGAGGCTAATCGGCTGCCCAGCCCGGGCGAACGCGGCGCGCTAAACGTAAAGGGAACGGCGAGTAAAATCATGGCGAGGGTTAACAGCGGGCGCCCCAGCTTTTGCCAGAGCGCCATGCGGTACTCTGCCGAGGGCTGACCGCTATCATGCAGGTAGTGAATATACTGGCGCAGCTGGTGGATGGAAAAGCTACCGCCCGGCAGCGTGAGTTCGGCCAGGCTCATGCTGCTAAAGATCGAGCGCCAGCGCAGACTTTCTGTCGATGACAGGGTCTCTTTGCCGTTCTGCCAGCTCTTTAGCCTCACGCCGTGCAGGATCCAGCTGCCGTCTTTTAGTACCGTGGCTTTCGCGGCGAAAATATAGCTCGCCAGCGACAGGTCAGGAAGATAGTAAAATATCTCCACGCCCACGGGTTGCTGCCGGGCATCGAGGGTTTTCACTGTGGCAAATTCATTATCTTTCCTCGCCCACAGCGCGTTTCTCACCCCTCCGCTGTCAGGATCTTCAGCCACGGCCGCCGCTTTCAGCTGCAAAGCACGCTGCTGTAGCGGTGAAGCCACCCACTCATCAAGCGCGGCCAAAGCCACCGTCAGCAGGATGCCAGCGGCCAGCGCGGCGAGAGAAATTTTGAAAATTGACCAACCCGCCACCCGCATCGCGGTGAGCTCCAGACTTTTTGATAATTGCCCCAGCCCGACAATGCCACCGATCAGCGCGATAAACGGTCCTAAATCAATCAGGCTTCTCGGCGATGTCATCAACACCACCAGCAGCGCCTGGGTCCAGCGGTAGCCACCCGGGCTGACGTCATCAAGCTCGTTAATCAGGTTAAACGTGGTGAACAACGGCATTAACATGCCTGCGGCGGCGGCGAATCCGATAAAGATATGGCGAATTAAATAGCGGGTTAACAGCGTCATGGTCGGTATCTCTGCCAGAGCGAAAAGTCGCGCGCCATCAGCAGCACCAGCCCGAGAAACATCATGACGGAGAGGATCCAGACGCCGGGTATCAGGGCAAACGTACCGTTGGCAACCAGCGTGCGGCTGAGATTACCGCCGTAGAAGATCAGGGTGAAGAGCACCGTTAACGGCAGCAGCGTGGCAAAACGCCCCTGTCGCGGCTTAATGCGGCTGAGTGGAATAGCCAGCAGCGCCATCATTAGCGTGTTAATGCCACGACTTTCGCGCCACTGCAGCTCGGCCCGGTCGGCAGGATCGCGGGAGCCTGACAGCGTCAGGCTCGGGGCGGATTTACGCTTCAGGCCGGGGTTTTGCCGCAGCGGCTTAAGCTGCAGCTTCATATGACGGTAAATCATCTGGTTATCCCCCGCCCCCTGGTGCTCCAACACGTCAGAGGTGCCCGCGTGCAGCATCACGGAAGGTGCGTTAGGTGACGGGTTCAGCACCCTCACCGTGTGGGCCCGATAGACGCGGCTGCTATTAGCGGACGGGGTGTAAATCAGCACATCGGCGAGCGTGCTGTTAGCCGAGTCGACCTCTCCTGCCAGGATCATCCGGCCATCATCATTGACGTTAAATTTATTGGCAATAAGGTGGTTAACATCCAGCTCCGATTGTGACTGCTGCTCCAGCTGATAGATCTGCCCGTAAGCCCAGGGTCTGACAAACAGGGAGAGCAGCATCACCAGCATTGCCAGCGGAATGGCAAAAATCATCACGGCTTTGTAGAGGCGCAGTGGACTGGCCCCTGCGGCAAAAATCGCCGTGATTTCCGAGTCATTCCACAGCTGACCCAGCGTGACGCCAACGGCAACATACAGCGCAACCGGCAGCAGCATTTCCAGTGCAATCAGAACCTTATAGCAGATGATATCGAACACCACTTTCAGCGCCAGGGTACCGCTCGCCGCATCGGTCAGGTAGCGTTGCGCGGAGTAGCTGGCAAAAATAAAGATCAGAAAACCTGCCAGAGTCAGCACTAAGCGCTGGGTCAGACTTACGATATAGCGTTCTATTAGCAGCATGGTTTACGCGCCTCAAGGAGTAGCGGGCAGCGGCGCCGGTTGAGCACGACCTGGGTTCAGCAGGTCATGCACGCTGCGCAGCAGCTGGCAGACCTCCTGCTCAGTCAGCGCGCCATCTTTTGCCCACTGGATATGCCCGTCTTTATCCAGCAGCAGAATCGTGGAGCTTGCTGGCTTAAGATGCCAGGTCTTTCGCCCCAGCCCCTGGCTGTCGATAATAAATTGTGCCCAGGGGTACTTTCTTTTATTTTTCTCGACTTTTCTGCCGACAAAAAAACCCGAGCCGGGAATTTCATCGTCGGTATTGACGATGGTTGTCGGTTGAAACTGTTTATGTGGAAATTGTGCGCGCTTAATCGCTTTAATCAGTAACGCATTTTTGTCCTTGGCGGAGGTGCGCCCAGCAATATACTGTAACACGCGTACTTTGCCCGCCAGCTGCGGACTCGACCAGGGGCGATAGCGAATATTATCATTATCGAGCACCAGCTCGCCCCGCTCGCTTATGGTCAGCGGCGCCATCTGCTCACCGACAATAAAATTGTGTGCGCAGGCCATCAGTGGGCATAACAACAGCGATGAGAGTAGCCATCTGCTTAACGTCATCACGCTGCGCTTATCGCTAAAATCCGCGCACCGATCTTCACCATGGATAACGTTCAAGCCATAATGCCAGGCGCTGGCGAATATCGTCATCTAATCGTGCCGGTGAATCGTAGGCATTGCGCCCGGTCAGACTATCCCGCACCATCTCATCATGTCGGTCTCCCATTAGCCCATTTATGGCGGCTAAATAACGGGAAACCTGACGGAGGTGCAGGTTTTGCGGGTTAATGGTTCTGAGCGTGTCAAACCAGGAGACCTGCTGACTGATAATCTTACGTACCGTATGGAACTCCTTTCCGCTCAGCAGAGGTTTGCGGATAAATGCTTTCAATGCGTGCATCTCCCCCTGGCAATACGCAATAAACTCCTGCTCTGTGTCTAATTTTATCTGGCGCAACGAATGATTGACCATCTTCCACACCGGGGGGCTGAGATAAAATCGCAGAATGCGGGCGTAAAAAATAAGGTTCTTCTTATCATCATGGCGAAAGGCATCCTGTAATTTACCCAAAAAAACCGTCGTTTTACTGAACCACAGACTGGAGGCATGATGTTGACAATAAAGGCGCTGGGCAAAACGCAAATGCTTATAGCGCGCACGGATCAATTTATATTTTAAGCGCTCAGCCTCAGATAAGTGACCTTCATTCAGAAGCTTATTAATAAGGTCAAGTAGCTCCTCACGCGTAAAGCCCTCTTCCCAGTACTGCAGGCACAAGGCGTAATTATCCTGAATATTTTTCTGCGAGCCGTGTAAATCGATAACATCGGGCAGGCTGATATTTTCATCAACCAAATCATCCTCATCCACTGCCGCCAGCAGCTGCTGTAGCGTCTCCGGCGGAAATTTCCGCCACTCAATGTTACCGCTCATTAATGACTCTCTTTAGGCTTGGTAAAGGGTAATAAATGGCGATAGTGCCAGGCCCGCAGAGTTGGAATGAACGACAGCAGCACGTCTAAACACTGCCCTGCAAGATAGGCGTAAGCCGCACCTGACACGCCAAAAAAATGGGACAAAACAATTAACAACACAATGTAACTGGCTGAAGAGAGCGTTTGTGCCACAAGGAAAACGCGTTGTTTACCCGCCATAAACAGCAGCGACTCCTGCGGAAAACCCAGCATAGAGACAACGATTGCGCCGAGCATGATCTCTATTAAGTGATAGGCCTGCAGATATTGCTCGCCAAAAACGGAGGAGATAACGGGTTTACCGACCACCATCACCAGCAGCGCCACCAACACGCCAATGCCGCCGGCTAAGCAGGCAGATTTCAGCCCCAGTAGCCAGGGCTGGCTGCCACGCGGATCCAGGCGCATCACTTCGGGGTAGAAGCTCTTTTCCATTAGCTTAGCCGGGGAGCCTGTCGCGTCAAAAAAGGTCGTGGCAATTTTAAACAATCCGGCCGCTGCGGGCCCTAATACCATCCCCACTAACACCGTACTGCAGGAGTTGCGCGCTGACCAAATTGAGTGGGCGAAGTTGGTGGTCCAGACAAAATTCCAGGCCCCTGCCAACCTGCTGGCAGGGGCAAATAAGCGAGGGCGCAGTGCGTGATGAATGTTTCTGCGCCGCAGTTCGCGCGCGGCAAACCACCAGTAGAGCACTCCCCCGATCAGATTAGAGGCATACCAGGTGATAATGAAACCGGCGAAGCCCAAATCCCCCAGGTAAGAGATGACGCTGCCAGCAGCGCGCAATAGCGGCCTGACAGCCTGCTGGATCGCAATCAAATCAAAGCGGTCAACGGCGCGCAAAATTCCCGTGGGCGTCGATGCCGCCAGCGAAGGGATCAGCGTGCAGTAAAGTATTGCCAGCCACAAGCTCTGCCTGTCAAGCCCTAGCGAGTGTGCCAGCAGCGGCAACAGCAGCATGCCAGCCACGACGGCAATGGCCCCACTGGCGATATCAAGGGCAAAGGAGAAAGAGATAACATCGCGAAACTGCCGAATATTTTTATTATCTACCGCAGTTGCGCCATATTTAACCACCAGCTGCCAGGTCTGGAACTTAATAACATCGCTAATGCCTTTCGCATAGGCCTGAATAACCACCAGCACGCCAAACATCTGCGTCGACATACCTTTGCCCGCGCAGGAGAGTGCGACCAGCCCCAGCAAAGCGCTCAGCGCATTACTGGAAGCCAGATAAGCCGCATTACGAAGAATGGTACGAAACACACCATCAGAGAACCAATGTTTCATGGAATGAGACCAACCATTGAAAACCATTCAGCCGGATTGTGAAGTCAGCCGCTGGGCGACTTTTAAATTTGAGTCTGTTGAGCGACAGAAGAGACCAACTTAAGCGCTTCGCTAAGCACGCTGTTATAGGGGGCACGGGCGTCAATCGCAAAAACCCTGGCGTGATTGTAATGAATCTTGTTCATCACCGAGATTTTATCCCGTAGCTCTTCATAATCATGGTCTGGCTTGCGGGAAGACGCCGTCTCGATATCAATATCAAGGCGAATAACCAGTTCAGGACGGTACTTGGCCATTTCCTGGTATAACCGGCGTTCGCGCTCGGCAAGATGTTTCATCCACCAACTGCTCACCCTCTCAATACCAATGCCCGGCCCGTCATAGTAAAAACCTGACACTTCCGCCTGCGGATAGCGATCGCTGATCACCAATACGCCACGCTTTGCCAGGCGCTGAGCTTGACGTAAATTCGCCATGCGGCGCAGTGAAAAAGCATACATAATCAGCGCCGCCCACCAGGGAGGAGCTTTGCTGCTCATACTCTGGGTTTTTGAGGATTTTTTTGCCAGCCGACGCTCCAGCCAGACACCAATCATCGGCAGACGCTTAATTTTATCGCCATCCTCACCGGACAGCAGACCTAAGTAACGGCGTTCGCTCATCCCCTGGGCTTGCATATTTTTGACTAAATCGGCGGTCAGCGTTGATTTACCGGTGCCGTCACACCCCACCACGGCAACTAATCCGGCGATATAGCGGGCAGAGGCGTCCTGTTTGACGGTGGATCGGTTTATCGCCATGGATCTTCCTCAGCGCTCGCCTACAGGCTGAATACCGGGCGAAGCCAGAGCCGCCTTTATCACGCGCAGTGATTTATCTAACAGGGTATCCGCTGCCTCAAGGCCGTTTAAGTCGCAAATCGTGGCGCCGTTGAACGTCAGATGCGGAATAACCGCGCTCTTCTCGCGCAGTGAAGAGAGCGCGTGATCGGGCTTGCGCGCATGCGCAGTCCCGGCATCCACATTCAAACGGATCAGCAGCAAAGGGGGATAGGAGGCCATCCACTGATAGATCTTTTTCTCGCGCTTTCTCAGTGCGCTCACCCACCAACTTCCGCCCGCTGTTTTGTCCAGCTGCGGACCGTCAAAACGAAACCCCGCCACTTCAGCCTGGGGATAACGATCGGTAACCAATAAACAGCCATTTTTACAGCGTGAAAGCATGCGCAGAAATTTGTAAGCCCGCCAGCAGGAGAGTAAAAAAATCACCAATGCCGTGACTGCATCCGGTGGCTGAGCACGGCGATGGTGAACCTGGCTGGCTTTTATTTGCAGATAATGCCTCAATGACGCGCCAATAATAGGAATTCGACTAATCCATTCGCTAATACGCCCGGAGGATTGCCCAAGATATAATAATCCTGTTGGTTCCTGTAACGAGAGATGACTCACCAGGCTTGCGGCTAGCGTTGATTTTCCTGCACCATCACAGCCCGTAATGGCAATAACCCTTACAGGAGCATGGCGGCTGAAATGAGGCGTCTGACGATTCACATAAAAACCAATATCCAAAAAATTTGCCCAATGCTAAGTGATCTTTTCACCCGTCGATTTGCGTATAAGTGCGGTAGCCGGATTATTTAATTTTATCGCTATTAATGCCATGCTCACTTGAAGGCAACGCAATTAGCGCGTATTTTTCCTGGGTGCAATTCTAAGGAAGAGATTTATGCAATCGAAAATGCCGCCGCTTATCGCGGTTATTGGCTGTGATGGTTCAGGGAAGTCGACCGTTTGTGAACATCTGATGACGCATTTAAACAAATATGGGCCATCGGTCAGAGTTCATCTCGGCAAGCAGGCCGGAAATGTGGAGCGTGCCGTGATTAAACTTCCCCTGCTGGGAAAAATGCTGGCCAGAACTATCCGTCGTAATAAAATCAAAACCGCCAAAGCGCTGCCGGGAACATTGCCGGCAGCCGTGATTATGTTTTTTGTGCTCAGGCGGCTACGGCGCTTCAGGCATATGCTGGCATGCCGCCGCCGTGGACTGATCGTCGTCACCGACCGTTTTCCGCAGGTCCAGTTGCCAAACACCTATGACGGCACCGTTTTCACCGCCGCTGCGTCGGGTAGCTGGGTGGTTAACTGGCTGGCGCAGCAGGAACGCCGCGCATTTCACTGGATGGCGCAGCAAAAACCGGATCTGGTGATTAAACTCCACGTTGACCTTGAAGTGGCCTGCGCCCGCAAGCCCGACCATCAGCCAGAATCGCTGGCGAAGAAAATTGCTGTCACGCCGCTGCTCACCTTTGCCGGGGCAAAGATTGTTGATATTGATGCCAATCAGCCGCTCAATAAGGTGCTTGAAATGGCAGTAAAGGCGGTGGCGGATTTTATGACGGCTCGCTCAATCACCCTGGCCCGTGAACACCGGTCGGATAAACCATCAGGCGCCTGAACCTTATTGCCAGTAAGCCTGGCCAGCAGCTAAGAAGAATCCCAGCCTGCGGCTAAAACCCTCAGTGAGCAGAGTCAAATGCGTATAATGCCTGCCAAACAGAGTTCTCTTACTACCTGGTGGATTTTTTTATGTCAAAACGATTATTAACTGTTGCTGCGGCCATCCTTGCGGGATGTGCCCTGTTAACCCCGCAGCTCACCTTCGCCGCTGATGATAGTGCGGCGGCACCGATTGTGATTCAGGGAGCCATGCCCATTGAAGCCGAGCATTTTGCGGCCAGGCTGGATAACGCCAGGCTGCAGCAAATCGGCGAGTGGCGTTTCTGGAAAGGCACCGTTGATGGTTACCCGGTTATCGTTTCTGAAACCCTGAAAGGGATGTCGAATGCGGCTGCGGCCACCGCGCTGGCGGCCGTGGAGTTCAAGCCCGTCGCGATTATCAACCAGGGTACCGCAGGCGGCCACGACCCGGCGCTCAACGTTTACGATATTGTGGTCGGCAAATACTCGGTCAACCTGGGCGCGTTCAAAACCCCGGCACAGGCTGCAGGCCAGGGCAGCCATGCTCTTGAATGGAAGCCAATGGATTTGCTGGCGTCTAAAGGCAGCGCGGGCGAGGATAAAAACGCGCACAGCATCCGCCAGTTTGCCGCCGACCCGCTGCTGCTGAAAGCCGCAGAACAGGCCATGCCAAAGTATAAAAACGGCAAAGTCGTCGAAGGCGTTATCGGTTCTGCCGACGTCTGGAACAGTGAATTAGACCGTATTCGCTTCTTCCACGAGCATTATCAAACATCGGTTGAAGAGATGGAAACGGCCTCCGCCGCGCAGATCGCCTCCCTGTTCCATATTCCGTTTATCGGCATCCGGGTGCTGTCAAATAACATCACCAATAATGGCAAATACGATGCGAAAACCGGCCTGGTCTGCCAGGACTATGTTTACGAGGTGTTGAAAGCCTGGATCAAAGATAGTCACGCCCAGCAGTAACCCTTCACCAGCACCAGTCGGGGACCAGCCCGCCTGGTGATGGTGCCCACGAGCGAAATCTTAATTAATAATCAGAGTTAATCAGCACTCTTTCGCCAAATGCACCGTTCCGCGGCAGCGGCAGGTTGGAGGAGTTCAACGCTCTGAGCACCCGGATCCCTTCTGCCCCAGCGGCGCGGGCATCGGTAATGTCGCTATCCGCATCACCGTAATAAATTTGAATATGGTGGCTGCGAATATCATTCACCTTCGCGCCTTTGCCTGGCGCGGTGAAAATCACCGGGTTCATCTTATCGGCTGCAATCCCAAAGTCTTTGGCAATCTGCGAGCTGATCGTTTCATGGCCGCTCTTCGGCTTGGGTCGCCCGGTGATAAACCAAAGGCGATCGCCGCGTTCAAGATGCAGTTTTATTAACGCCTGCGCGGATTTTTTTGGCACCGAAAACGCATCCCAGCCGTTGCTCACCTGCTCCCAGAACTCATCATTTTTGAGGAAGTCATTGCTGCCGGGAGAAAACATCTGCTGGCCGTGATAGAAGGCAGGTGTTGAGTAGAACACCGTATCATCAATATCAAAGCCAACATCAATCGGCGCTTTACCCTGCAGCCCTTCGGCGATCTGAGCGGTGGTGATCCAATGAATCGCATACTGCTGATTGAGCTGTTGTAGCGTGGCACCCGCCTCTTTCACCTCTGGCACCTCTGCAGCGCTCCAGGCCGGGGCAGTTGAGAAGAGTGAAGCCAGCAGCAGCAAGGCCGGTTTATGACGTAAAAACAGGGACATCTCTCATCCTTATTGTGGCGTTAGAACAGGTTAAAAGCGTAGTCGATTTGGAAATCAATCGAATGATTTATCGCGTGTTTAGGTTTCCCTTCTGCGCTGAGAATCGGGCGATTTTTTTGATTCTGATAATTCCAAGATGGCCCACCAGAGAGCTGGAAACTGAGTTTTTTCACCGCCGACGGCTGCCATTTTGAGAAGAGAATAGTTTCGCCGCGCCGGATAGCATGATCCCGATACTTAATGCCCCAGCCGAAGGCGCTCTGCAGCCCCAGCTTGATTTCCGGCGTCACGAGATATTCGGTGGTCCAGGCCACCATTTTCTCATTGTTGACGACATAGTCATTGCCCCAGGCATCGGCCATCGAAGAGAACCGCCCACGGCTGTTTTTCGCCATATGGCGCTCAAAATAGCCAAGGCGATCGCTGGATTTCGCTTTGGTATAAGAAGCGCCAACCTTATGTTTCCAGCTTTTCTCGCGCCACTCAACATAGACGGACGGATGCCAGGCATCATTGTTGAACGGCCGATAATCTGCACTCATCGCTTTCCAGTTTTTCAACGCATGATTGTAATACAGCATACCTAATACATTGACCTGATTGCCGGACAGCGCCGCAGGATGCCAGCCCAGTTCAAGCCCATGACGTTGCAGGTACTGCTGGCTTTCGCCAAAGAAGTAGAGCGCACTGTACCCCGGCTGTTTGTACAACAGCTCGCCGGTAGAGAGGTGGCCGATCTCTGTTTTGCGGTCCGCCGTGGTGAAGTGGATCTGCTGCGGTGCGCCTCTGTCGCTATAGCGCGTCAGCCAGGCGCCGCGCAGTACCCACGGCCCCGCGCCGCTGTCCATGCGCCAGCCCTGATAGGTGCTGGGAATAGTGCGGCTGGAGTTAGTTATCGCCCCCCACTGATGGACGATTTGCCAGCCGGAATAGAGTTTTAAATAGCTGTCGTCGCCTTCCAGCTTCGCTTTAGCCAATAGCTGGCCCAACTTATGGAACCCCCTGGCGTGGCCGTTATGGTTATACAGCACACTGCGCCCGGCGAAGTCATCGCTGGCCGCCAGTTTGTACACCTGATAATAAGAGGCATCAAGCCCGATAATATCGGCAAAATAGCCGGAGGTATAATCCAGCGATATTCCCTGCCCCCAGGCTGTCTGCACCGAGCTATCTCCAGAATCTGAAGTATTCAGATTCTTAAATTGATTCCTGAAGGAGATTTCCGCGTGACTGTCGGTGATAAAACGACTTAATGAGTCAGTTAACTGCAGGGAGGAAGTTTCGAAGGCGCAGAGTGGCAGCGGCGCCAGCGTGAATAGCGCAGCAGAAAACAGGAACGTAGGTTTACCGGATAGCGTCAATAACATGCGTGAAATCCTTTTCTTGTTGATTAATGGCTGAACTCCTGTCAGCGGGCGGCGCAATAATATCAAAACGTTCCGCAGGTAAAGTGATAAACCTCACAATTAACCATTATTACTGGAAAGATTCAGCACCATTCAACAACTATTGAAGCTATTATTATCGCTTGTCATTACTTGTTACGGCATGCTTGCGATATTTCTGGCGTAATAAATTGCGGGCGGACCGAAATAAAAGGTCCGTCCATTCGTTGTAGAGGTCGACCACTGAGGGATCCCCAGAAATGACTTCCATCGCTAAACGTCCGCAAACCGGTCTGAGCTCAGCCTGAGCACGCCGGAACGGCAAAAGACGCTCCCTGCGGGCCTCGGCACGCGGCATCCCTGCCGCGTGACGTCCGGCTTACCTCAGGCCAAGCTCATCCCCCACTCGCATCGTGCTCGCTGTAGGTTTTAAACCGCGGCGCTGAGGCTTTGGGTGCAAGGAGGGAGGGCTGATTGCAGCAGGCCCACGGCCAGGGATGGCCGTGAGCCAGGCTACAGGGATGTATTCATGCCGGTGCGGTAAGCAGCCCTCCCTCCTGAAACCGGGCACCTGTCATCCCGCAACACTATTCAAATCAATTTTTATGGAGATACCTCAGGGATCGACCCTCTGTTCCGGTCGACCCGTCAGCCTCAGTGCAGCGTCGGGAACAGCGGTACGACATTGTTACCGTCAGTCGCGGGAAACCTGGCGTTATAGCGCAGGCGAAAGTCATGCATCTCCTGCGCATCCGGTTCAATCTCGCGCAAGAAATTCAGCGCCAGCCGCACATGCTCGGCAGCGATCTCGGTCGGCAGATAGGCTTTGCGCAGCACCCCGCGCCAGAAGGCGATGCTCTCATCCGACTCATCAACAATAAACACCTGGTAGATAAACAGCACGCTGGCGGCATTGGCGAGGTGGCTCTCATTTTCCACCATCAGATAGTCAACGAACTCCTCGCCTGCGCTTTTCCCCATCAGGCTCATCAGCGACTCGACGTACACCGGATCGAGATTGAGCCGCCGGGTTAACGCCTTCGCCGCACGGCGCGGGCGCGAATTCAGCACGCGAAAACCAATAATAAACACCACTACCAGAGTTAAAAGCATCAGCCAGATCATGCACTATCCTGTTGAAAATTGAATCAGCCGCGCAGGGCGGAAGGCGTCATGCCGTATACGCTTTTAAAGCGATTGCTGAAATGACTTGAAGAGTTAAAGCCGCAGCGCAACGCAATTTCGGTCAGCGGCAGCGCGCTGTGGCGTACCAGCTGCTCCGCCTGCGCCATCCGCCGCTGCATCACATACTGGTGCGGGGCCAGCCGGGTCGACTGTTTGAACATGCGCGCAAAGTGAAACTCGCTGAGATCCGCGACGGCCGCCAGTTCGCCCAGCGTCAGCCCATTACCCAGATTTGCATCAATAAACCCCAGCACGTTACGCAAAACGCCCGGTGCCAGCCCGCCGCGCACCGTCGGCAGCTGCCACTCGACTTCGCTGTAGTGCTGCAGCAGATGGGTCATCAGCAGCGTTGAGGCGGAGCTGAGCGTCAGCTGGTTGGCATTCTGCCGCCAGTCGCTGCTCAGCAGGAAGTGGCGATAGAGCTGGGTAATGCGCTCATCCTGCTGGAACACTTTTTCATCCAGCGCGATGCTGGCCGGGCTGCGGTCCCAGATCTGCAGCGCCAGATTTTTCAGGTGCTGGTCGGTGCAGTAAAGGTGGACAAAAGAGAACTCGCCGCGAATATCCCACGTTGACTCGCTGTCCTGCGGCATCAGGCAGAAGCGGTCCGGCGCGCCGCCGTTCTGCCAGCCGGAGCGGGTCTTATGCCAGGTGTCAAAACCCGCCTCAACGTACAGGCTCAGCGTATGGTGGTCGCTCTTTTGCGTCACGCAGTCGAAATCATTGCGCCAGGCCGCCAGCTGGATCCCGCAGCCAAGCTGCACGTGGCCCTGCAGGCGCGCACGATGCTGACTGAGATTTTCAAAGGCCTGATAGACGTTTTTCATGGCAACCGATCGCAAATTGACAGGCGTTCAGTTTAAGGAGCCTGACCGGCGGATACCAGATGTTAGCGATTCGCCGGCAAAAAAAAGCGCAAGATTTTGCAAGTCACCACAGCCTGCTGCAAGTCAGCGGTGGGCAATCGGGCCACACTACGCGTAAATCCCAGGATATTGAGGTAACAATGAACGCGTTATTGTATTTTTTAGTGGTGGTGATTTGGGGAACAACCTGGATTGCGATTGTCATGCAGCAGGGGGTGGTGTCAATCACCGTGTCCATTTTCTGGCGCTTTCTGCTGGCCGCCGCGGCAATGATGCTGGTGCTGGGGGTGCTGGGCCGCCTGCGCAAACTCTCCCTGCGCGACCACGCCTTCTGCCTGCTTCAGGGCTGCTGTGTGTTTGGCTTCAACTTTGTCTGCTTCTATCACGCCGCCTCTTATATCAGCAGCGGGCTGGAGTCGGTGATTTTCTCGATGGCGGTGCTGTATAACGCCGTTAACAGCTGGCTCTTTTTCCGCCAGCGCCCGCACCCTAACCTCCTGCCCGCCGCCCTGCTTGGTATGAGCGGCATTGTCGCGCTGTTCTGGAACGATCTGGTCAGCACGCAAATGGCACCGCAGCTGCTGCTCGGGGTCGGCCTGAGCGCGCTGGGCACCTTTGGTTTCTCGCTCGGCAATATGATCAGCACCCGCCACCAGCGGCACGGGCTGGAGACGCTCTCTACCAATACCTGGGCAATGTTTTACGGCGCCATAGTGATGGCGGGCATCAGCCTGTTTAACGGCGACCGCTTTATGCCGGAGCTGTCGGCGCGCTACCTCGGCTCGCTGTTTTATCTGGCGATATTTGGCTCCGTGATCGCCTTCGGTGCCTATTTTACTCTGGTGGGGCGCATCGGGGCCAGCCAGGCTGCCTACAGCACGCTGCTGTTCCCGCTGGTCGCCCTGACCCTCTCAACGCTGTATGAGGGCTATGTCTGGCACTTTAATGCGGCGTTTGGGCTGCTGTTGATTCTGCTGGGCAATATGGTGATGTTTGCCAGGCCTGGATGGTGGCGATTTTATCAACGCGCCGCCTCTTCCTGACGACGTCATGGTTAAGTATGAGAAATCTAATAGTCACCAATAAAATGAATATCGCGATAAATTAGACAGTGCTGTTAACCATTGTTGTTGAGAAGTTTTATTAATCGTTTCACATTATTAATACCATACTCTTTCGCCCGGTTAGCCGGGCGACAAATATCGCCATAGCGCCTATACTTCGTTTGGTAGTAAATAAAATCAACAAGCGAAGTGGAGGTCTTTTTGACTATTTCTGATGAAGATGAACTGCACCACGTCATGATCGGCGAAGCCGCAATGAACCTAATCTTCAGCAGGGAGGAAGTGAGTACCGGCTCGCTCATCAACCAGTTACAAAGCATGGCGCGACTGGAGGAAGATGATGACAGACTACTCAAGATTTGGGCGGCGCGGAAATGGCTACTGGAGCATAAACAGGGCAGCACAGACGCTTATAAAAAGCCGCACTGGCTCACCGCCGAAACCGAGCATGCGGACGCGAGCAACCGTGAGGCTGATATTCGCCTGCATCGTGTTCCCGACAGTGAAAATATGGAACCGTAATCGGCCGATCGGCCGGACACTTTCAACCTTAACGTCAGGGATGACGTTAACAGAGAATACCGGGCACGCTTCTGTCAGTGAAAGCTCTCCAGCAGATAGCGGAACGCCTGCTGATAGATATCTTTAAGGCGTGATTCTGAGGCTTGCTCGCTGTGAGCGTGCAAGGTCAGCAGGACACTCTTTTTGTCCAGCGCTTTACCGCTGGCGATTAACTCGGATACTGCGCGTCCTATTACTGCATAAATTTCCGCTGGATAGTGGTGATCTTTGCCGTGCACGTGTACCCCTTGTGTGACTGGATGTACAGACAGTATAGCATTTGCCAGAACCGCTGCACTCTCAGCACCACCAATCCTTAGTACACGCCGTACAACACGCGATTTTATGACCCTGTTTTCGGAGTCATCCGGGTTATGGCGAATCAACGCGCCGCAAAAAAAATTAAAATAATTAAACCTTGCTAATAAAGACCAGCCATGTTTTTATAGCGTCATCGGTTTGGAATACAGACCTTATGAAGCAGTTTTAGTAAAGCAGTCCTCAGTTCAAGTGTTATCCATAGATATCCTTTCTCATGAGCCTCCTCCTAAGTGCCCAATAAGTAAAACTCTGAAAACAGGCCTTCTGCCACGCTGTGTGGCTCAAAATTAAGGAAATATTTATGTCTAATAAAATGACTGGTTTAGTAAAATGGTTCAACGCTGATAAAGGCTTCGGCTTTATTTCTCCAGAAGACGGCAGCAAAGATGTGTTCGTACACTTCTCTGCAATCCAGGGTACCGATTACAAAACCCTCGATGAAGGCCAGAAAGTTGAATTCACCATCGAGAATGGTGCTAAAGGTCCATCAGCCGCTAACGTAGTCGGTCTGTAAGCCTTCATTATTACCGGCTCACAATCGCGATGACGGCAGCAGCCTGAGCAGATGAGCGGGTAATATAAGAAACGGGGAGTGCCGTAAGGCACTCCCCGTTTTCGTTTACGCGCCCCGCCCTCTCTAAGCCTCTATTTCCCCTGCCTTATTTTTCCAAGACCCGGCTTGTTTTCTTACTCCCCTTGCTTCGGCACACTACCCGCAGATAAAGAGCACCGCGGCATAGCAGAGTCATCTGCCGCTGAAATCTTTGTCCTCACTGCGAATATTCGCCTGACGGTTAATGATGTGGCGAATACTTTGCGAAAACACTCATCGTCGTTCGGGGTAGTTGCCAATCAATAATGGCAAGGCGACTAAAACGACCTCCTGTAAGCCAGGAAAAAAGGGATTAAGAATATGATGAATAAAAAATTGATCGTTGCTGCGATGCTGGCTGGTTCTGCTTTCGCTTCAGTGGCTCAGGCGGCTGATGGCACCATTAACTTTACCGGTACGATTATCGATACCGCTTGTACGGTAACCCCGGCAACGGCAACACAGACCGTGGCGCTGGGCACCGTTAATAAATCTGCCTTTGGGGCAGCAGGCAGCAGCGCCAGTCCAACCAGGTTCAGCGTTGTACTGACCTCTTGCCCGGCAACGGCAACCACCGCAACCGTAAAATTTGATGGCCCAACCAATGCAGTCAACAGCAGCCTGCTGGCAGTGACTCCATCCGCGGGTACAGAAGCGCAGAATGTTGGCGTGGGTATCTATGAGCAGGATGCTTCAACCCTGATCCCAGTGGCGACCGCTTCTGCCAGCAAGACGCTGTCAACTACGACTGACACCACCTTCAACTTCGTTGCCAAATATGTTGCGACCGCAACGGGTGTCACTGCTGGCCCGGCGAACGCCGTGAGCGACTTTACTGTTTCGTACAACTAATTCGCACGCCAGTATCGAAAGGATGTTGCTAAGCTCAATGCAACCGGGCAGGGAAGCCTGCGATAAAACTGGCGCGTTTAGCACCTCGAAATCACGCAGCAATCGATAAGAGTTCTTAAGGGGGACGCCTTGTTTAGCAAATTGAAAACTTTTTGTGTCATAACCGCATTAATCAGCATCACCCAATATGCCTCGGCCGGAGTCATCGTCGGCGGAACGCGGGTGATCTACAATGCAGCGCAAAAAGAGACCTCAATTGCGGTGCGTAACCCGGAAAAAACCACGCCATACCTGATGCAGTCCTGGGTTGAGAACGCCTCCCCGACGGATACCAGCAAAGCGCCGTTTATTATTACCCCACCGCTATTCCGTCTGGATGCCGGCCAGGAGAATACCCTGCGTATCGTGCGTATCGGCGGGCAGCTGCCTGAAGATCGCGAATCGCTCTTCTGGCTGAATATCAAATCGATTCCGTCAAGTTCAAAAGCCGAAACCAACCAGCTACAGATCTCGGTAAAGACGCGCATTAAACTGATTTATCGCCCGGCGTCACTCGCCGCCAATGCCCCAGAGGCCTATAAGCAGTTGACCTTTGCCCGCCAGGGAAATCAGCTGCAGGTCACTAACCCGACGGCTTACCAAATCGCTTTTTATAGCGTGAAGGTCGGCGGCGTGGAAATCAAAGAGCCTGGCAGCATTACGCCCTTTGACACCCTGAGCCTCCCCCTACCTGCCGGTGCGTCCGGGCAGGTCAGCTGGCAGACCATTAATGATTTTGGCGGTATCACTGCGGCTGAAAGCAAAGCCCTGTAATCACTATCGCTTCACCCGTTTTACCTGCCCATTAGCTTGCTACCGCCATTATCCAATGACCGCGGGTGGGATCCCTTTGCTGTCATTCCGGGAGGGAACGCTTTGCCATGAACAAAAATAACAGTAACCGCAAACAACAGGCTGTCGTCATCGCCCGAACTGGTACTGCGCGTGAGGTCTTTATGCCCTCACTGCTGGCGCTGGCTATTGCTGTCAGTTCTGGCGCGGTGCAGGCTGAGGATTATTTTAACCCGGCGGCGCTGGAACTGACCTCGGAGCAGGCCGGGCTGGATTTAAGCAAGTTTTCCACGAATGGCGGCCAGATACCGGGCACCTATCTGGTAGATATTTACCTCAACGATAATAAGATCGAGACCCGTGAGGTAAAATTTGATGATCTCAACGGCAAACTGCAGCCGGAACTAACCCCCGATCAGCTGCGGGCAATGGGGATTAAGCTGGAGGCCTTCCCGGCCCTGCAGCTGATGGCGGCGGATAAACCGCTTACCGGTCTGAGCCAGTATATTCCCGACGCCGACAGCCAGTTCGATTTCAGCCGCCAGCGCCTGAACCTGAGTGTCCCGCAGGCCGCGCTGACCAGCGAAGCGCGCGGCTATGTCGATCCCTCACTGTGGGATCAGGGGATGCCAGCCGCGCTGGTCAACTATAACTTCAGTGGTTCTAATACCCGCCGCGACGGTCGTCCCGGCACCGAAGACAGCTATTATCTTAACCTGCGTACCGGCCTGAACTTCGGCGCGTGGCGCTTACGTAACTACTCTACCTATAGCGATTCCGGCGCTCAGCGTCAGTGGCAGAACGTCAATACCTATCTGCAGCGCGACGTGCAGCCGCTAAAAGGCCAGCTGACGCTGGGCGACAGTGCCTCGCCGGGCGAGATATTTGACAGCGTACAGTTTCGCGGTGCGCAGCTCGCCTCCGATGACAATATGTACCCGGACAGCCTGAAAGGGTTTGCCCCGGTGGTGCGCGGCATAGCTCAGAGCAATGCCCAGGTGACCGTTCGCCAGAACGGCTACATTATTTATCAAACCTATGTGCCACCGGGCGCCTTTGCCATTACCGACCTCTACCCTACTGCCTCCAGCGGCGACCTCGACGTGACCATCACCGAAGCTGACGGCACGGAACGCCACTCGGTACAGCCGTTCTCGGCGGTGCCGGTGATGCTGCGCGAAGGGCGACTGAAATATGCTGCCACCGCCGGTGAATATCGCTCCGTCAATCCGGGTGCGCTGAAGCCAGGCTTTGCCCAGGGCACCCTGATTTACGGTCTGCCGGCCAACACCACCGTATACGGCGGCCTGTTAGTCGCCGACCGCTACAACGCGCAGGTGGCGGGCCTCGGCCACGGATTTGGTGATTTAGGCTCGATCTCGGTCGACATCACCCAGGCAAAAACCGAACTGCGTGACGGCAGCAGCCACAGCGGCCAGTCTTACCGCTTTCAGTTCGCCAAGGATATTGAAGTCACCAAAACCACCTTTACCCTGGCCGGCTACCGCTACTCCACCAGCGGCTTTTATGACTTCCAGGAAGCTAACGAACTGGGGAGCACCTCCCTTAACGACTGGCAGCAGAGAACCAATAAGCGCAGCAAGGCGCAGGTCAATATCAACCAGTCGCTGAATCAGTACGGCAACTTCTATATTTCTGCCTGGCAGCAGGATTACTGGCGTCAGTCTGGATATGAACGCAATATCGGTGCGGGTTACAACCTGAGCTACAACAGCATCACCTATGGCTTAAGCTATACCTATAGCCAGGCGCCGGGCGATAACCCCAGCGATCGGCAGATTGCCTTTAACCTGCAGATCCCGTTAAGCAAATGGCTGCCGAACAGCTGGGCCAGCTACAACATGAATAACAGCAAACGCGGCAACACCACGCATCAGGTCGGCTTGAGCGGTACTACGCTTGCAGATAATAACCTCAACTACAACCTGCAGCAGAGCTACAGCAACCGGGGTGAAGGGGCCAGCGGCAACGCCAATGCCAACTACAAAGGTACCTACGGTGAAATGCAGGGCGGCTATAACTATGCCAAAGACGCTGAACAGCTAAACTATGGCCTGCAGGGCGGCATTGTCGTACACCCTTACGGCGTGACCTTCTCCCAGCAGCAGGGAGAGACCCTGGCACTGGTACGCGCGCCGGGTGCCAGCGACGTCAAAGTAGAGAATAACACCGGGGTGCGCACCGACTGGCGCGGCTATGCGGTCGTCCCTTACGTCAGCACCTATCGTCAGAACCGCGTGGCGCTGGAAACCGAAAGCCTTAGGGAGAATGTCGATATTGACGGTAATGTCCAGACCGTGATCCCTACCCAAGGTGCCGTGGTGCTGGCCGACTTTAAAACCCATGTCGGCCGGCGGGTATTAATGACCCTCAGCTATCAGGGCCGCCCAGTGCCGTTTGGCGCGACTGCGGCGCTGCGCCGGGATAAAGATGACTCAGCTAACAGCAGTATTGTCGGCAGCGATGGCCAGCTCTATATCAGCGGCGTGCCGGATAAAGGTTAGCTTCTGGTGCAGTGGGGTAATGACGTAAATCAGCAGTGTCGGGTTGCCTTTACGCTGCCGCCTGTTGAGGGCTCACCATCAATTCAGGCGCTGGCGTTGGTGTGTAAATAATCACCTGACTAGCAATCTATACAGAACAGGAAGACACCATCGTTATTCCCTGACAGGATTTTAATATTATGCCTATCACGAAAAAGAAACTATTGCAGATTTTAGCGTTGCTTGGTGCTGGCAGCAGCGTGTCCGCCTATGCTGATTGTACATTCGTCCCAGGCTATTCAGCGAATACCGTAGAAGCGATCAGTTTTGGTACCGTTATTGTTCCACCGGCAACGGCAGTAGGGACCGTAGTGGCGACGAAAACCTCTAATGTTATCGCTTCAAGAGGTTATTTCATTACTAACTGTACAACGTTTAACCAGCACGACTGGCGTGACCCGGCACTCCCGGCCGTGGCTTACGCTGGCCAGACTCTCTATCAGTCCGGTGTTGCCGGCTACGCCATTCGCATTGTTACCCCAGGTGCAGGATCCACTGCAGGCAAGTTTGGTGCAGGCGCCTTCCCGCGCATCATCACGGGCAATTTCTGCCGCTGGACAGCCACTATTTGGGACTATTGCGGCGGCTCCTGGGGGCCGGTAACTTTCCAGCTGGTGAAAATTTCCGCCACGGCGGGCACGGGTAGCCTGTCAGCCGGCACCTTAGTCAGGGCCAGCGTTCGCAGCTGGAACTGGCTTTACACCGCCAATCTGACAGGCTCTACCATCGTTAACCCCACCTGCACCGTTAGCACCACAACTCTTCAGGTGCCGCTGGGCAACGTAGAGCGCCGTATATTTACCGGTCCTGGCAGCACCTCGCCGGTAAAGAACTTCTTTATCCCGCTACGATGTGCCGTTGGCGCGCGCGTCAGCTTTAAGCTTGATGCCACCGCCGACCGTTCCGCAGCACCCGGGGTTATCGCACTGGACGCACCCGCAAGCGGAAGCGCCGCAGTCGGGGTGGGCGTCCAGGTGTTATACAGCGGCAGACCGGTGACATTCGCCACGGTGATTGCGGCAGGAAGTGCGCCAGTGGCAGGAGTTTACAATGTCCCGTTTATCGCACGCTACTACCAAACCGCGCCCAATGTGACACCCGGTACCGCCAATGCACACGCCACCTTTACTATGACTTATAACTGAATCCTTACTGTGTCTTGATAAGCTGTTGTTATCCTGGGTACGCTAAATTATTAGCGTACCCATTTTTTATCTGCGCCAAAAAAAAGGCGACATGCATATATTCTGCACATCGCCCTGTAAACTTCTTTTTCCGCTTATTTAAACAGATCGTCGCGGTATTTAAATAACTCCAGGTCAGAACCTATCCCCAGCTTTTTCATTCCTGTCTGCTTATGCCCGCTGATAGTTTTGCGGCTACGCTTCAGCTTGTCGGCAATATCAACAATCGCCATGCCGTCGAGGAAGCAGCGGATCACTTCTGCTTCGCGCGGGGTCAGCAGCTTACTGAGCCTGGCCAGATCGTCGTCCTGCGGCTGCGCCATAAAGGCGGTTTCCAGCAGCGCATTGTCGCGCTTGCGGGTTGGCACCTGGGAGAGCTCAACGGCAATATTTTCCGGCATATAGCGCTGCCCTGCTGCGACGGTGCGTACCGCATCAAAGTAGGCGCGCGGATCTTCCCGTTTAGTGATGTAACCCTTAATACCCAGTAAAAAGGCGGCGCGGATCACCGCCAGGCTCTCCATTGATGAAGAGAGCAGGATTTTCAGCTCAGGGTGATGGGCCTGAATCTGTTTGATTAGCGACAGGCCGTCCATCTCATCGCTGTTCAGGATATAGTCGAGCATCAGCACATCGGCATGGCGATCGCGCAGCCAGACCAGCAGTTCGCGGCTATGGCCAAAGGTGGCCGCCATCTCAATATCTTTCTCTTTTGCCGCAGCCACTTCAAAAGAGAAACGGATCATCGGGTGATCGTCCAGCAGTACCACGGTTATTTTCTTATCGTTCAACAGGCTCATTAAACAGACCTCTGCAATGAGGGGGGCGTAATAGCCCCCCTGAAATTAATCTTGTTATTTCTGGCCCTGAAGCCATTGAAGCAGTTCCCCGGCGCTGGCATAACCACGGAAGATCGCACTATAGCCGTCAAAGCGATTGGTAATTTCCGCCACGCGATTATTGTAGTAGTCCGATTCTGAAGTTAGCACATCTAACAGCGTACGTTTACCCAGGTGATACCACTGGTCGAAGAAGTCATGACGAATACGGTCAGACTCGGTGGTCAGGTTGCGGTAGAGATCCGCGCGCTGCAGCATTGAGTGAGCATCCTGATCCGCCGCGCGCACGCGCTGCTGCAGATCGTCCAGCTGGTTCTCTGCCTGCTCGCGCTGCGCATAAGCGCGCTGCACAGCGGCCTGCTCGGCGGCCTTGCTTGAGCCGCCACGGAATACGCCCCAGCTGACGTTGATACCGGTCTGCCAGGCTTCTTCACGCCCGTTATACTCATCGCGTCCGGTGCTCTTACTGACTACCCAGTTGACCTGCGGCAGGTTAGATGACTTCAGGGCTTTGGCTTCATCGAACGAGGCTTCGGCCTGCTCACGCGCCTGCGTCAGGGTAGGATGATCGTTAACCTGCGCCAGCAGGGCATTCAGCGCCGCCGGGTTCAGGTTCCACAGTTTACCCGGCGGCAGTGCCACCTGAGCATCGCCCAACAGGCGGGTAAGTAGAATTTCGCTATCGCGCGCTTTGGCGACGGCGTTATCCAGCGCTGACTGCGCCTGCAGCATGCGCCCGGTCGCCTGGGTCAGCTCGCTACGGCGGCCCGGATCCTGGCCAACGATGCCGCTCAGCATGGTGACCAGCTCCTTCATCCGCGCCACATACTGCTCGCTCATCTCAATAATCAGGCGCTGTTTCGCCAGCTCGACCAGCCCACCGCTCACCTGCCAGGCGAGATCTTCACGCTGCGCATCCAGCTGCGAATCCGCCGCTTTCACCGCGTGCTGCTTGCTGTCGATGGTGTGCGACGTCTGGCCAAAGTCATACAGGTTGGTGGCAATATTCAGGCCAATCGCTGGAGAGGTACTGGCATTACGATTACCCTTACCAAACTGCCAGCGGCGGGAATCGGTGCTGATATCCACCTGCGGCAGGCGTGCGCCCTTGGCGGCCTTAACGTCTTCACGCGCGGCCTCGCTGGCAAACTGCACGCTGCGCAGCTGCGGGCTGCGCTGTACCGCAATGGCAACCGCATGGTAGAACGCGGCGCGGATATCACGCTCAGCCGGGAGGTTAGCCTCACCAGCGGCGGCCGTTTTTGCCGGGGCGCGGCTAAAATTATCTGGGGTAACGGCCGCGTTGGCCGCCGTCATCATCGGCATATTCAGGGCAGCCGCGACCAGTACCGCACTAATACGCAGCGTCATTAAACAGGTTTTCATCTTTTCGTTTTCCGTTATTATCTTTCGCGGAAGGCTTCACGCGCTTTGAATATTGGCTTCAGCAAATATTCGAGAATTGTTTTTTCACCGGTGCGGATCTCAACGCTGGCAACCATGCCGGGAATAATCGGCAGCTGTTTATTGCCCACGTTCAGGGTGCTGCTGTCGGTTAATACCATCACGCGGTAATAGGTATCGTCCGGGCGACCGGCTGCGGATTTCGCATCGTCTTTAATGGTGTCCGGGCTAATTAATTCCACTTTGCCCTTCAGGCCGCCGTAAATGGCGTAGTCATAAGCGGTAATTTTCACCGTTGCCGCTAAGCCCGGGTGGAGGAAGGCCACGTCAGAGGGACGAATTTTCGCTTCCACTAACAGCTGATCTTCTGACGGCACAATCTCCATAATATGTTCACCCGGCTGGATAACGCCGCCGATGGTGTTGACGCTGATATTCTTCACCGTGCCGTTAACCGGCGCAGAAATGGTGGTACGGTCCATCACGTCAGCACGACCAATCAGGTTTTCCGAGGTCTGTGACAGCTCCAGCTCCAGCTTGTTCAGCTCGGTGTTGGCCTCCGCCTGATAGCGGTTGCGGCGCTCAACAATCTGCGACTGCAGGTCATTGGCCTGGCGCTGCATACGTAACATTTCCACTTCTGAGAGCAGCCCGCGCGCCGCCAGCGGCTGGGACATATGGATCTCGCGCATCGACAGGTCATAGCTGCGCTGCAGCGCGCCGACCGCATCATTCAGCGCGCTTTTTCGCGCGTTGAAAGCTTTGGTTTCCTGCTCGACCACCGCGCTGTCTTTCATCACCTGTTCATCAAATACCAGCGGCTGGCCATAAGCCTCGGCGCGCAGGCGAGTAATGGTTCCTTTCAGACCGACCACTTTATTCAGCGCTTCGCGGTAGCTGGCCTGAGCGCGGGTCGGGTCAATTTTCAGCAGCACTTCGCCCTGCTTCACCACCTGCCCTTCACGCACGTCCATAGAGGCGAGGATGCCGCCTTCCAGGCTCTGGATCACCTGCTCATGGCTGCGCGAGACGATTTTGGCCTCACCTTTGGTGATCTCCTCGACTTTGGCAAAGTGTGCCCAGGTGAGAAAACCGGCGATAACCGCGATAAAGATCAGCAGCACCAGGTACGAGCCGGGCGTTCTCTGGCTCAGTAGCGAGGACTGAATATCATTCATAAAAGCCGCATCGCTGGCGCTGATTGCCTGCTTACGGCGCAAGGATAACTTAGCCATTATGCGCTCTCCTCGGTTGCCGGCTGTGCTGCGGCGGCGCTGTTTGCTGCCGGCGTCGCTGTGCTCATTTTGTTAGTACTGGTGGCGCTTACCGGCGCTTCGCCGCGCAGCTTAGCCAGCACGTTCTCTTTCGGGCCATCCATCGCCACCTTGCCGTTGTCGATAACAATAATGCGGTCAACCAGCGTCAGCAGTGACGGACGGTGGGTCACTACCACCAGGGTTTTCCCTTCGGTTGCCGCATGCAGATGGCGTAAGAATTGCTGTTCCGTCTGGGCATCCATCGCGCTGGTCGGTTCATCCAGCAGCAGCATCTGTGGGCGGGTCAGCAGGGTTCTGGCCAGTGCCACCAGCTGACGCTGGCCGCCGGACAGGTTGCCGCCGTGCTCGCCCACCGGCAGGTGGATACCCTGCGGGTGGCGGGCGGCGATCTGGTCCAGCCCGGTGAGTTTCAGCACGCGCATAAACTCACTGGCTGAAGCATCGGGCACGCCGAGCATCACGTTTTCACGCAGCGAACCGTAGAACAGGCGCGCATCCTGGCTGACATAGCCCACGGTGTGGCGCCAGTCGGCCGGGTCAATCTGATTCACGTCGAGACCGGCGGCAAACATCTGCCCTTCGGTTGGCATATACAGGCGGGCCATGATGCGCAGCAGCGTTGATTTGCCGCTGCCAATCGCCCCGAGAATCGCCACGCGCTCGCCGGCTTCAATATTCAGGCTGATGCTGTGCAGCACTTTCGGACTTGGGCGCATCGGCGGTGCCGGGTAGCTGAACTGCACCCCCTTCAGGGTTAAACCGCCTTTCAGGTCCGGGTCCGCCACATACTCCTGCTCTTCATCGCGGTCGACCGGCATATTCATCAGTTTGTTCAGTGAGGTCAGCGCGGCCTTTGCCTGCTGATAGCGCGTTGCCAAGCCAATCACCTGCCCCAGCGGCGCCGTGGCGCGGCCTGCCAGCATGACCGTACCGATCAGGGCGCCCATCGTCAGGGTGCCGGCATCAATCAGGTACACGCCAATCACAATCAGTAACACGGTCTGGAACTGCTGCAGAAACGTTACCACCCCAGTCGCCAGCGAGGAGAAACGCTTGGACTTCGAGGCGCTCCCCGCCTGCAGTGCGCTGAAGTTCTGCCAGCGGCGCTGCATATAGGCCTGGCCGTTCACCGCTTTCAGGGTTTCCATACCTTCCACCGACTCAATCAGTACGCCCTGCTTCAGGGACGACTCCTGCAGATTGGCCTTCATGATTTTTGCCAGCGGCCACTGAATGATTACGCAGACAATCAGAATCAGCGGCAGCATCAGCATTGGCACCCAGCCCAGCGGCCCGCCGATGGTGAAGATCACCCCCATAAACAGCAGGATAAACGGCAGGTCAGCCAGCGCCGCCAGGGTCGCGGAGGAGACAAACTCGCGAACCGACTCAAACTCGCGCAGCTGGTTAGCAAAGGTGCCGGACGACTGCGGTTTATGCTCCATGCGCACCGACAGCGCCTGACGAAACAGAATGCTGCCGACAATCAAATCCGCTTTCTTACCGGCGGTATCCAGCAGATAAGCACGCACATAGCGCGTCACGGCTTCAAACAGCATCGCCACGGTCACGCCAATTGCCAGCGACCACAGGGTGGTAAACGCCTGGTTCGGGATAACGCGGTCGTACACGTTCATGGTGAAGAAGATGCTAGCCAGGGCCAGCACGTTAATTAACACTGAGGCCACAGCCCCGCTGCGGTAATAGCGGCGATAGCGCCACAGGGTGCTGAACAGCCAGTGCTTCTGATTTTCCGGCAGCCCTTCTACTACGCGGCGGTCAACCTTCGCCTTTGGCTTGCTCATAATGGCGTAACCGCTGAACCACGCTTCAATCTCCTCGTGTTCAATTTCCACCGGCTCTTTGCTGACTTCCGGCAAAATAACCTTGTAGAACCAGGTCAGCTTATTTTCCGCGTTTTTCTTTTTTACCCGGTCCAGCAAAATGCAACCGCCGGAAGATTTGCGCACCAGAATAATTGGCGTCACTTCCAGCGGTAACTCCCACAGCTGCCGCTCGACCAGGCCTGAGGTGAAACCGTTATTTTCCAGTGCGTCCAGCGCCTGCGACGGCGACAGGAAAACGTCTTTGGCTAACCCTGCGACAAGCGCTTCCTGACTGCGCCCCATTCCATAGTGCTGGCAAATCCAGGCCACGCTTTGCAGCAGAGTATCGTCGATGCGCATTGTTACCTGCGCAAGCTGCTGCAATTCATCCTGCTGCAGATTGTGGGATTCATTGGCGTTCATCTACATCTCTTCATTATGCTGGCCGTCTCTGCCAGAGTAAGTATTTGCCGGGCACGGTGTTGCCTGGCGCCTTGATTAGCCGGTTCACGACTATTTACGGGTCAGTTACAGAGAAACTGAAAGTGAGAGGGAAACGGTCAGAGAATGTTCGCTGTCGTGCCCACCTCAGAAAGTGAGGAGAGAATATTAAAAAGCAGGACTTTTCTGAATAGCGGAATACTTACCCGGATGTAGGAAAAGGATTACCTTTAAACGCCACTCATCGGCATGAAAAATTATTCGCCAGCATACTGGTGCTATTTCTTCTTTATCCGCTATTCACCTGATGACATTTTCCCAGACGAGATTTATTCCATCCAAGACATGGCCTGGTTCTTTTCTAAACCAATCCGCGCATTATCAGGAAAATTCTGAGGGACCGCCTCTGAATTTAATTCGTTCAATTCTCTCATCAGGAACTAATGCATTATGAATTCACCTCTGAATCTGCTGGTTGTTGACGGCAAAACCATCACTAAGACGGCATCGCTGCCGCAGACGGCCAAAGGCCAGCCCGTTCATATCAAAGCCATCGATGGCGGCAAATACCTGCTGTCCAGCGGTGAAAATCAGACCGCACCTGACCACATCGTGGTGAAGCGCGTCGGTAAAGATCTACAGATCTTCACCCAGGACGGCGACGACACCCCAGAAATCATCATCGATGGTTTCTACGACCATCAGGGCGAGCTCTCCGGCATGACCGCCGACGGCACCTACCACACCTACGTTAACCAGGACGGCTCGGATCGTGACGCCTTCCTTCTGTTAGATGACAGCGGCGCTTCCATCCTGGTGCTCGGCAGCGAAAGCACCGGCGGGCTGGAAGGCCTGGTTGCCGCAGGCGGCCTGACCAGCGGCATGATCGCCCTCGGGGCGCTGGCAGCCCTGGCGGCCCTGACCGGCATCGCGATTGCTGCACATAATGGCGGCGGCCACCACGACGATAACAACAAAAGTGACTCTCCTGCCCCGATGCCACATGGCTCCATTGCAGAAGACCATGTTGGTGCCGTACAGGGTAAAATTGCGCAGAATGGCGTCACTGACGACAGCATGCCAGTGTTAAGCGGCAGCGCAACCTCTGGCAGCACCGTCAATATCTACGACCACGGCAAGCTGATTGGCTCTGCGGTGGCCGGAACTAGCGGCAGTTGGGAGTTCAAGCCGGTCACGGCTCTGACGGAAGGTCCACACAGCATCAGCTTCAGCGAAATCACTGCGGGAGGAATCGAAAGCCCGCAAACCGCGCCATTGAACTTTACCGTAGACACCACGCCTCCGGCAGAGGCTGACGTGATTAGCCTCGCCGACGGCAAAGGTCAGGACCTGACTCACGGCGGCCTGACCAACGACGGCGACGTGCGCATGTCCGGCGGCGGCGCGACCCCGGGCGACGTGGTCAAACTTTACGACGGCGACAAACCCATCGGCTCTGCCATCGTCGATAAGGACGGCAACTGGACTGTACCCGGCACCATTGTCGGCGACGGCAAGCACGACCTCAGCGTCGGCATCACCGACCCGGCCGGTAACGAGAGTGCGCGCTCCCTGCCGATTCCGGTAGACCTCGATACTACCGCGCCTGCGGCCCCTGCTCCGACCCTGACCGACGGCAACGGCCTCGATCTGACCCACGGCGGCCTGACCAATAACGGCGATATGGATATGTCCGGCACCGGCGGTACCCCTGGCGACATCGTAAAGCTGTACGACGGCGACAAGCTGGTCGGCTCCACCACCGTCGACAAAGACGGCAACTGGACCATTCCCGACGCATTAATCGGCGACGGCAAACACGACCTGAGCGCCAGCTATACCGATCCGGCGGGCAACGAGAGCGCCAAATCCGCCCCGATTACGGTGGATCTCGACACAACACCTCCGGCAACGCCAACCCCGACGCTGGAAGATGGCAACCACCTCGACCTGACCCATGGCGGCGCAACCAACAACGGCAGCCTTGAGATGTCCGGCAGCGGCGGTACCGAAGGCGATATCGTCAAGCTTTACGACGGCGATACCCTGATCGGCACCGACGTGGTCGGCCCGGACGGCAGCTGGACCGTGACTGGCCCAATCAGCGGCGACGGCATCCACCCGATTAGCGCCAGCCTGACCGACCCGGCGGGCAACGAGAGCGCCAAATCCGCGCCGATTGCGGTGGATCTGGATACCGTTGCCCCGGCGTCACCAACGCCGCATCTGGAAGATGGCAACGGCCTGGACCTGACTACCGGTGGCCTGACCAATAACGGTAACCTGGAGATGTCCGGTAGCGGCGGCACCAAGGGTGATATCGTCAAACTTTACGATGGCGCGACTCTGATCGGCTCTGCGGTAGTCGGCGATGGCGGCGTGTGGACCGTACCGGGCGCGATCGGCGGCGACGGCACCCATCCAATCAGCGCCAGCTTTACTGACCCGGCTGGCAATGAAAGCCTCAAATCTGCCCCTATCGCGGTTGACCTCGACACCATTGCCCCGTCAGTACCGGCTACGCCGACGCTGGAAGATGGCAACGCTAAGGATCTGACCGCAGGCGGTCTGACGAATAACGGCAACCTGGACATGTCCGGCACGGGCGGTACTGAAGGCGAGATCGTTAAACTGTACGACGGCAATACCCTGATTGGTTCCGCCATTGTCGGCCCGGGCGGCGTATGGGACGTTACCGGTCCGATTACCGGCGACGGCACCCACCCGATCAGCGCCAGCTACACCGACAAGGCCGGCAATGAGAGCGCCAAATCGGCTCCTATCGCGGTTGACCTCGACACCACTGCCCCGGCGGCCCCAACGCCAACGCTGGAAGACGGCAATGATAAAGATTTGACCGCGGGCGGCGCAACTAACAACGGTAATATGGAGATGTCAGGCAGCGGCGGCGTTGAAGGTGATATCGTCAAGCTGTACGACGGCAGTACCCTGATCGGTTCTAATATTGTTGGCCCTGGCGGTGCCTGGACCGTTACCGGTCCGATTACCGGCGACGGCACGCATCCAATCAGTGCCAGCTTTACCGACCCGGCAGGCAATGAAAGCGCAAAATCCACGCCAATTGCGGTGGATTTGGATACCGTTGCTCCGGTAAAACCGGTGATTGTTAGCGCGGATGATACTACCGGCACCGTCACCGACCCGCTACACAGCGGCGACTGGACCGATGAGAAGCAGCCGCTGCTGAGCGGTACATCCGGGGAAGAAGGGTTACGCGTTGAGCTGCGCGACCAAAGCGGCACACTGATCGGCACCGCGATCACTGGCCCTGGCGGAAGCTGGTCGGTCAGCCCTGACCTGGCGCTGGCCAACGGCGACTATAACTTTACCGTGCGCCTGATTGATGATGCCGGTAACAGTACCGACTCCGACCCGTTCGAACTGCACATTGATGATACGGTTCCGACAGCACCAACCATCACCGACCTGGATGATAACGTCGGCCTTGACACCGGCAGCCTGTTATCCGGTGCAATCACCGATGACACCATGCCAACGCTGAACGGCTCCGGTCCGGCCAACGGCAAGGTGGTACTGATGAATAACGGATCGCCAATCGCTACGGTAGACGTCGATCCAAGCGGTAACTGGAACTGGACGCCAACCGCCGATATGGCCTACGGCAATTATGAAATCACCGCACAGCCGATCAGCCAGGCAGGTGTGACAGGTCCTGTCAGCATCGAGTTCGATTTTAAGCTGGCGGAAACCGTGCTTGATCCGTTCAGCAGTTATGCCGAAGGCAGCACTGTTGCCAGCGGTACGCATATGAATGGATACACGCTGACGTATACGGGTAACCCGAATCTCAAGGTAGGATCGATCACCTGGCTACCTGCTGCGGGGAAAGTCTTGCAGCTTAATGCACCTTCTCTCAACATGACCATGGAACTTAATCTTGACAGCCCGGCATATAATTTCTCGATCGAGACCGCTGGAATAGATGCGGCGTCCGGTACAGCATGGCTGAACTTCTATGACACCAATAATAATTTGCTTGGCACCCAGCCATTACCCGGTCGCGGAGTTGCCGCAACCACCAGTTATACGGCTCCCGATGGATCGCTGATTGGCCGTGTTGAAATCGTTGCACTCAATGAATCGAGTGGTTTTATCGTTGATAACATCCAGTATTCCAAAGCCAACGCGGCAGATATCACAGTGGTTCATAGCGCCGGCATCAGCAGCGTTACTGACGATTCTGCTTCCAGCGATGCCGGGCACGGCATCATGGCGGTGTCGTCAGTGACTGACGAACACAGCGATGCGCCGCAGCCTCAGCGTGCCGATGAGCATCATGACCAGCAGAGCAGCATCAACGGTCAGCCGCTGAATACGCTGGTGATTGATGAAGCCGAGCAGCCAATCAATCTCAGTAATATCACTCATCAACAGCCGGAAGTGGATGTGATCGATATTACGGCTAAAGGGGATACCACGCTGAACCTGAACGTTAACGACGTGCTGGCGATGGGCAGTGAAGATCTGTTCCTGAACACTGGCAGCACCCAGCTGATGATCAAAGGCGATGCCGGCGATACCGTCAATCTGGAAACCGTCAACGGTGATAAATCACCGGAGCAGTGGAACGCCCAGGGTGAAGTCACCATGGATGGCACCACCTACAACGTCTATCAGAACAGTGACCACGAGGTTGATGTGCTGATCCAGCAGGGCGTGCAGGTGCATCAGCAGTAATTCCGTTGTGTTAACAGGCCACCCCGCGTGGCGCTGTTTTGCCCGCCTCCTCTGGCGGGCTTTTTTTTGCTCTGCGATTTCCCGCGTCAGCAAAACCAAGACCGGGCCTGGACACTATCGTTACCCACTCAGGCACAATCAAAGAAATTTCTTAACTCGCGGCTTTTTCTCACTTTTTTACAGGAAATATACCAGATGCCCCCTTCTTTTGACCCTGCTGATTTCGCGGATTCAACGACGCCTTCAGCGCTCTCCACCACCGAGCCACACCGCTCCAACCCGCAGGACTGGGAAGATAGCGGCGATGATGACAACAACCGCTATGCGCGCAACATGCACGGCGGCGCTCCTGCTCGTGCTTTCTACACGGGCACTGACGTCAGCCACGAGCTGGTGTACCTGGTCAACGATCACGCGCTCGACCCGATTACGGTACCGGTCAGTGACACCGCGTCCGCTGTCGCACCAACGGAGGCCGATGCTGAAGACGAGAGCATCCAGCAAGGCGCGCAGAGCATCAGCAAGCCAGGCGGCGATGTTTCCGCCATAAAGGGCGAAAACAGTACCGTCCATCAAGAGCTTAACCACAGCGCTGACCCACAGGATAAGGGCGAGCCGCCGCTGAAAACGCCATCACAGCACGCCGCGGACGCCAAAGCTGACGCGCACGACAGGCACGCAGAGCAGCAGCATGGCGAGCACCATCTGCAGGCCGATCATGTTGCGGTGACCGGCCATCACCCGGCCCCGGCGCAGGATAGCTATCAGGGGACCAGCCATCATGACCCGCTGCTGGCGGACATCATTGCGCTCAACCCACTCCCAGCCAGCGTGGAGCCCACGGCCAGCGCGGACAGCGTTCTGTCCCTGCCCGCTTCAGGCGAGCTGCTGGTGCCGGCGCCAGAACAGCTGTTCAGCGGCAATGACAGCAACGACAGCACGTCAACATCCGCGCTGGAGCTAAATGACGTGGTGGGTGAAGAGCCACCTGCCAGCTGGAACAGCCACCAGCCCGCCAGTGATGAAGGGATTGTTGCCGTGATGCCACCCGTAACGCCAACCGAACTGGAACAGACTGAGATGCTTCATCTGTTTTAGCACCGCCCACAGAGCCGCTCCCTGAAGGAGCAGGCGCAAACATGTTGCAATAATGATGAATCGATTCCTGCTATCTTTTCTGCTGTGTGCCGTCACGCTGTGGTCTGACTGCGCGATAAGTACGCCAGAACCGCAGGTTCTGACGCTGACGCCCCGTATTGAAGTCACGCCGCCCGTCGTGGACTTCACGCCTGATATAACGGCCTGGCTACGCTCGCACCCGGTGATCAAGGTCGGCGTATGGGGTCTGTCTCAACCTCCCGTTAGCGAGGGGATTGAGCGCGGCCAGCTGGCAGGGATCGATGCGGACTATTTGTCACTGCTGGAGTCGGCGCTGGACGTCCACTTCACGCTTATTCATTACCGCAACAGTCGAGCAGCGCTGGCTGCCCTGAGCAGCGGGGAGATCACGCTGCTGGCGGTGTGGAATAAAGCCATGACGCCGCAGGGAAAGGTACAGGCTTCTTTGCCCTGGCTGCTCGACAGCCCGGTGCTGGTCAGCCGCCAGAAAAATGTCGCCCTTGCAGCAGGCCTGTCCAACGCGCCGCCTCATCTGCTGAACGATCTGCTGACTGATGCGGCAAACCTGACCGGGCGCACGCCGCTGGAAGAGAACGGCGGACAGCAGAATTACCATCACATTATCAACTCCGTAGCGCTCGGCACCGCTGAACCACAGTGGATGAACCGCGCCACGGCGAAATTCCTGACGCGCGACATGCAGGTGGAGCACCTCTGGCTGCTGCCGCACCCGACGCATGGCGATCTGAACCTCAGCTTTGGCGTCAGCGAGCGCTCGCCGCATTTACTGCGCGCCATTGATAGCGTGCTGAGCCGCCTGCCGCTGGTCAGCCGCCTGAGGATTGCACAAAGCTGGGGGCTGGGTAATGACCATGTGGTCAACCCGCACGCCTTACAGCTCAGCGAACCAGAAAGCGCCTGGCTGAAGCAGCAGAATGCCATCACCGTGCTGCTGGACAGCCGCCGGGCGCCGCTGAATTTTGTCGATGCTAACGGCCGGCCTGCCGGGCTGTCCGTCGATATTTTACAGTGGCTGAGCCAGCACTTCGGCCTGACGTTTACTTATAAAATCGCCCACAGCGATGAACAGATGGCCGATCTGCTGATGCAGTATAAATCGGCGATCGTGGCCAGCGATCTCAGCGTGCCCGGCGAGGGTGAGGTTACGCCCCCTACCCTGAAGCAGAGCATGCCCTGGCTGGTCAGCCCAGCTATTTTACTGATGAAAAAAGCCGATATCCGCCCCATCTCAATACATGAACTGAGCGGGGAGAAGATCGCCATTGAACGCGGAAATCCGCTGATCCCGTGGCTGGAAACCTGGTTTCCGATGCTGCAGCTGACGCTGACAGAGACCTCAAGCCAGTCCGTCGAGCTACTGGAAAATGGCGCGGTGCATGGCGCTATTTCAACCCTGTTTGCCGCCCAGTATTACCTTAAACAGAACAGCCATCGCGGCCTGTATCAGGCGCTGGCACTCCCCGCTCGCCCGCTCAATGTCAGTTTTGCCGCGCGCGGTGACAATGCCCCAGCCATCGCCATCATTAACAAAGCGCTGCAGGCCACCTCACCGGAAACCCTGATCAAACTCGCCGCATCCTGGCGCGTGGAGCCGGTGGCAGAGGAAGATGAGCAGGACTGGTTCTCAGATTTAGGTTCAATGATGCTGCCCGTTCTGGCCGTTCTGCTGGTTATCATTCTCAGCGCCCTGTGGATTAACCATCTACGCCACTCACTGCAGCGACTGCTCGACCGCCTCAGGCAAAATCGCATGCTGATAGCCCAGTTGCAGGCTGCCAAAGACAAAAATCAGCGTATGCTACAGGCGCATAACACCTTTATGAAAAGTATGAGTCACCAGGTGCGCACGCCGATCAATGCCATTATCGGCCTGCTTGAGCTGGAGTTACGTAAGCCGGGTAACGCAGCACGCCCCAATATCAATCTGCAAACTGCCTATGAATCTGCCTGCGAGCTGATGTCGCTGACCGGGGACGTGTTCGATATCTTTCGCGCGGAAACACCGGACCATGCGGGCAATTCGCGTCTGGTAAACCTGTCCTCGCTGGTACAAAGTACCGTGGCGCTCTACCGCCAGCAGGCCGAAGAAAATTCCCAGCGAATTCTCATCACCAATCGAATGAGAGAAACACAGTGTGAAACCGACCCCCTGCTGATTATCCGCGTGCTCTCTACGCTATTGCGCAATGCGGTGAAACACACCCCAGCCGGGGATATCGAAGTGATGCTGCTGCAGGGAAACATCAATGCTCAGGGCCAGCTTCCACTGGAGATAAAAGTCACTGATCGCGGAGCTGGGCTACCAGTAAGCTGGGAAAAAGATCTCCAGTTAGAGGAGTCCGGCAGTGAAACCGACCTGCACGGCACCGGATTGAGCCTTCAAGCCTGCCGCCAGATGGTCGCGATGGCCGGAGGAAAACTGCGGATTGAGAGCGAAACAGGGCATGGCACTGCGGTCAGCCTGCATCTGAATGCCCGCTCAGCGCTTAAGCCCGCTACGCAGGTGCTCACGCCGACATCATTGAACATTCTGGTGGTGGATGATTACCCCCCGGCCTTACTGATACTCAACCAGCAGCTCAGCGCGATGGGCCACAAGGTCACCACCGCGGTTCACGGGCTGGAAGGCTTGAATTACTGGCAGAACGCGGGGGATTACTCGCTGATCATCACCGACTGCACCATGCCGGAGATGGACGGTTTTGCCATGACGCAGCGTATTCGCACCGAAGAGCGACAGCTGAATCTTGCGCCAATCCCGATCCTCGGGCTGACCGCGATGATTGGCGAGGAAGTGACCCGCCTCTGCCTGGAGGCCGGCATGAATGAGTGCCTGACCAAGCCGCTGTCATCTAATCATCTGCAACGCCTGATTACTCACTACTCCGCAGCCGGAGCCTTACATACGCCGGGGTGAAAGAGACCCGTCCTGGTTTAAGTGTTCATTTGCTGTGAGAGAATTTTGTTTTCTAATTAGGGGAATAGCATGTCTACCAACATAATTATTTTTGATAATCATCCAATTATTTTATATGGCTTAAAGCATCTGCTGGCAAAAATGGATTACACCATTACCTGCAGCACCTCCGAAGCGAGTGAGTTTATTTATCAGGTTGAGAGCCACATTCCTGACGTTATTATTCTCGACCCGGTTAACCTGCCAGAAGAGTCTTTCCAAAAGCTGTGCCGGATAAAACGTTTAAACCCGCGTATCAAGATTTTTGTGCTGGCGGGAGGTGACAGTGCGTATCACCTGGTTCGCGGCCATCGGCTGGAGATTCAGGGCTACCTGACGAAGTCGGACGAACTGGAAAGGATTGTGATACTGCTGGAGCGGATGAAAAGCGACAGGCACATCTTTGTACACTCCCCGCTTCAGATCGGTACGACTAATAAAGATTTGCATTTAATACTGACTTTCACCAACCGTGAATTGCAAATTCTGCGCGAACTGGCCAGCGGGAAAACCAATAAAACTATCGCCAGTGAACTTTTACTCAGCAGCAAAACCATCAGTACTTATAAACGCAGTATTATGACAAAGCTAAAGACGGAGAAAATCCGCGACGTGGTGGATTTTGCCCGTCGTAACGGCTTTTAGAACGGCACATCAAACTCTTCTGCTGCTGCCGTTTCCAGCTGAGTCAGATAGTGGTTAAGTACCCTGATTAACTGACCGAACTGCGCCGGTAACCTGTCTTTATGGGCTTCAGGCTGGCGAGAGTTGACCTCCAGCTGGATGCAGGCATCCGCCAAGTCATTTCGCCCCGCAATCCGCACGCTGCCCGCGATACGATGCGCCAGATCGGCAACCTCACCCGGCTGCTGCGCCACATCCAGCACCGCCATCCGCTCAAGATCCTCTTTCAGCGTAGTAATCATCAGGTTGCGCATAGCGATCTTAATCTGACGATCAACTTCATCATTGGCATTTTCGACACTATGGTCGCTTTCAGCACTGGCTGCTGGCTCAGTGCAGGCGATACTTTCCTCGCTTTTAGCCGGTTGACGGGTAACGTCTATAGCCCGCAGCGCGGCAGCCAGGCTGTTGATCGAGCAGGGTTTAAACAGGCAGCTGTTCATACCCGCCTGCAAACAGCGCTCGGTGATTTCATGCATGGCATTGGCGGTAAAGCCCATTATCCAGCTGGGGCCGCGCTGCTGTTCCTCTTCCGACTCGCGGATGATCTCCGTCAGCTGATAGCCATTAATTCCCGGCATATTACAATCGGTGATAATTACATCGAAGTGATGCTCCTGCCAAAGTTTTAACGCAGCGTAGCCGTCACTGGCCAACTGGGCATTTTGCCCGAGCCATGCCAGCTGCTTTGCCAGCAGCATACGATTGGCGGCATTATCATCGACCACCAGTACGTTAAATATTGGCAGCCCCTGCTCCGGCAGCTCACTAACGCTACTCTGCACAACAATCTGAGCAACAAGCGGCAGCTGTAACGTGGCGCGCACCCGCGTGCCCGCCCCCTTTTCGCTGTTTAACGTCAGCGAACCCTGCATATTTTCGCAAATGGTGCGGCTGATATAGAGCCCCAACCCGGTGCCGGCACGGCGATTTTCCGCCTGGCTGAAAGGCTGAAACAGCGCAGCCTGACTGGCCGCCGCAATACCAATGCCGCTATCCTGTACCTCAATACAGTAATAAACGCAGCCGTTCTCCCGGTCGATGCTCTGTTGCAGTGAGAGCGAAACGCCACCGCGATCGGTGAATTTTATCGCGTTGCTGAGGAGATTCGCCAACACCTGCTTAATGCGCAGCGGGTCGGCCATCACATCCACTATCGGCTCTTCCGGGTAGAGTTTGTTGAGAGTAATATTTTTATCAATCGCCAGGCCCTGATAAACCTTCAGCATGTTGTCGATCAGCTTGCCAAGGTTCACCGTTTCCGGATTGAACTCCAGATGCCCCCCCTCAATACGGCTGATATCAAGAATATCGCCGATCAGCCCAACCAGGCTCTCCGCAGATTCATAGGCCACTTCCAGCGCCTGCAGATCGATCTGGTTTTCGCGTCCTCTCTTCAGCGCCATATCCAGCATGCCAATAATCGCGTTCATTGGCGTGCGGATCTCGTGGCTCATGGTCGAGAGGAACACCGATTTGGCACGGTTTGAGTCCTCGGCGCGCTCTTTGGCATCGCGCAATTCGGCAAACAGCGCCTCGCGCTCGGTAATATCCATCCATCCGCCAATCACCCCCATCACCTTGCCATCACTGTCGTGCCACGGCTGGATCCACTGGTAGACCGTCAGACCAATTGAGGAGTCCGGGTTACCATAGAGATCGTAGCGGCGGTCCTCAACGATCGGCTGATCGGTAGCAATCACCTCCAGCATCTGTTGATGATAGAAGCTGGCCTGCTCGGGGGAGCGCAAACCGGGTGATTGCTCCATGGTGGTACCCAGCGCTGCCTGATAATCGATTCCGGTCTCTTCCAGATAGCGCTGGTTGCAGTAGATTAAACAGGCGTTATTGTCGCGCAGCGATACCGGGAAAGGCATGCTATTCACCACTTCACGCAGTTGTGAAAGCTGGTTATTCAGCTGTCGACGCAGCTCGGCTTTACGTTTGATCTGCTGGCGTAAATAGAGCGCCCAGCCGGTGGTAAGCGCAATGATCAGCAGAGTAAAAAGCCCGCTGGCGATCAGCACTTCACGGTAGCGAGACCAGAAATTGTCCACCACGATAAAGTCACTGGGTCGCCAGCGATTGGCAAGGCTTTCCATCTCAGAGGGAGGAATACTCAGCAGGACCTTATCAAGAATATTGCGTAATACCGGATCGGCCCGCCCGACGCCGAAGGAGATCCAGGCAGGCGAATCGCCAACCGTACCGACAATTTTCAGTCGGTTACTGTACTGGGTTTTGATATGGTAATCCGCCATCATCAGGATACTGACTGAGGCATCGGCCCTGCCTTTGGCGACGCTGGCTAACAGCTCAGCTTCGTTTTCCACCGTCACAATATTAATTTCCGGATAGCGGGCGCGCACCAGCGACTCAACGTTGGTGTTGTGCACCAGTGCTAAGCGCTTGCCGCGCAGATCGGGCAGAGAGTGAATATCATTATTATCTTTGCGCACCGCCAGGGCGAAGGCACTGCGCAGATAAGGCCGGGTAAACAGAATCTGCTTGCTGCGCGCCTCGCTCGGGGTCAGGGAAGCCAGCATATCGGCTTTGCCGCTGTTCACCCCGTCAACCAGCTGCTGGGTGGTGTCCACCGTAGAAAAATGGAAGTGCATACCGGTTTTCAACGCAATCACCGACAGCAGATCACCCACCATGCCATGCAGGGTGCCATTGTTGTCAATAAAGGAGATCGGTGCAGCGTTGTCCTGGCCGTACAGCAGCACGTTAATATGCTGATGATCTGCCATCCATTTTTTTTCTTCCGGGGTGAAACTGAGCGGGGTTGCCGTCTGCCCCACCTCCACCAGATTAGTCTGCCACAGCCGCCGTAGCCGATCTTTCTCATCCTGGGGAATGGCGGCAAGTGCTTCGTTAACCAGCGTAACCAGTATCGGCTGCTGGCGGCTCAGCGCAAAACCCACCCGACGATCGGGCAGCTGGCTGTAACGCTCAAGGCGCACGTTGTTGAGAAAGTTGCGGCTGAGCGAGTAGCTGTTGCCAATAAAGACCTTTTCCTGGCCGAAAGCCACAGCGCTAAGGGCATCCTGATAGTTGTTGTAAAAGCGGAAATTGGCCTCAGGGTAGGTTTTCTTCAGCGTGGTAAGCGGTAAAAAGTCTTTCACCATCGCCACATTGATGTTGCGCAGATCGTACGGCAGCGTCTGAATATCATTGATATTGACGCCCAGCACCGGTTTTTCCACTGCATAGGGAAGGGAAAAATCATAGTCGGGGTCATCGCTGAATCCCGGTACTGAGGGGATAAGGTCAATCTCTCCTTTAGCCAGCGCCTGCCACAGCATCTTGCTGTCGTTGTACTGTTTGACGACCACTGGCAGCCCGAGCTGTACAGCCACCATGCTGACGTAATCGGCGCTAACGCCTTCATACTCCTGACGCATATTGCGCATGCCAAATGGCGGCATATCATAGCGCAAAATGCCTATCACCAGCTGTTTACGCTGGTGCAGAAACTGCTGCTGCGCTGGGGTAAGCGTAAGCGGTTTAAATTGGTCAAGCGCTGCACGTGACAGCAGTTGAAACTCGGCTGCCCACGCAGGCGTCAGAATCGTTAAAAACGCAGCCAGCAGCATGGATTGAAACAGGCGCATCATTGCGTCAGTCATTGATCAGGGCATTGTTGCGGGCAAAATCAATCAGCTCAATGAGCGTGCTGGCGTTAAGTTTAATTTTCAGACGATGTTTATAGGTGCTGATGGTTTTTTCACTCAGCAGCAGCTGCTCGGCAATCTGCTTATTGCCAAAGCCTTTTCCTATCAGCATCAGTACGCTAAGTTCGCGATCGGAAAGTTGCTTTAGCGGATCCACATCGGCCGCGGCTCCGTAGTTATGGCTGCTCTGGGGAAAATAGCTAATGCCGCGCATGACCAGCTTGATAGCGTCCGTCAATTCGGCGAGATCGTCAGTTTTAGTGACAAAACCATCTGCGCCGGTCTGCTGGCAGCGCTGGGCAAAGTGCGCTGTCGCCTGCGAAGTCAGCACCAGGATCTTCAGCGGGATGGCCATCGAACGTAAGCGCTCAATCACCTGGAAACCGTCAATCTTAGGCAACCCGATATCCAGCAGGACTAAATCGGGCTCCAGCTCACGTACCTTTGCCAACGCATCGACGCCGTTATCCGTTTCAGCGACCACTTCAAGACCATGCTTTTCCAGCAGCATTTTTACTGCAAAGCGGATGACGGGATGATCGTCAACAATGATCACTTTTTTCATAAGAATTCAGTTTCCTGGATAAGCAAACTCTCCCCATAAGGGGTGAAGAAGGGCGCTACCATAGCTGGTTAATACAGATTTAACTGTAGGATATTACTTATCCTTTTGGCTATAAAAAAGTTAATTTCCCGAAAAAAAACCTTAGTTATTAGATGGTTTTTTGAAAGTTCCCGGTGAAAAATGACCTTGTTAAGCTGTTAAACCAATGGCGGCGAATATAGTAAAGCCATTGCCGGATCTATTTAATCGGACTTAACTCAAATAATTCAGTTCGCTAGTGAAAAATACCCTCTATATATAATTAAAGGCAGAACCAGGCGCCCCTGGTGTTGGTTGCTCAGTTCGCGCCCCCGCCATCAAACCTTGCGAACGCTGAGCTCGCCACGCTGATACCGCTGCACTAAGAAAAAGGGTAGCGAAATCGACCAATCCCCCCCCTGGACACCGGCGTGATAGCGATACTGCTGGCCGCCCATCATCAGCTCCACCGCCTGCTGTGCCCCGTCCGCCAGCGTGCTGCTCCCGGCTGCGCAGGAATAACCGGCATTGCTGCCGACGTGGAAGGCATCGCTCTTCCAACGGATCGGAGCGTGCGCCGGCCACGGCTGAGCATGATGGAAATCGAAAATCTCATCATGGTTCAAAATACTCATCCGTACCGTTGGCCACAGCACCGCTTTGAGGAAATACTGATCGGTAAAACGCTCGCTGCCCTGGTAGCTGGCGATAAACTGGCGGATCAGCGGCTCGACGCGCGGGAACACGCCATTCACTCCGCCCCACATCCCGGCCAGCAGCAGCTCGGTATGGGTGAAGTAGTCGCGCATATGGTGGAAATGGGTCGGCGAGGCCAGCCAGGCTTCGACGGCGGCGGCCTCGCGCTCTGACACCAGCGAATCGGCATCGCGCACGATAAAGCGTTCAACTTCCGGGTCATCCATCACCAGGAAACGCCATAGCGTGGGGAATATCTCTTTATCACCGGTCATATCGCGCAGCTGTGCGCCCGCCTCTTTCAAACGCTGCCAGACATGGTCAGGCACGCTGTCATCCAGATAAACGCGGCAGGTCCAGTGCGGATACAGCTCGGCAGCGGCCTTGATATTTTCCACCAGCGTTTCACAGTAGCGCGGCTGAGCGCCGTAAAGGCTGAAGGCGATAATGTTTTTTTCCGGCGCCTAGCGGTTAAACGGCTTCACCGCTTCAGACGGCAGCGGCCAGCGCTGCCCCTGACGGAATTTGTCATCAGCCGCCTGCAAAGAGCGATGCCCATAGCGTTTTAACTCTTCTGTTTTTCCCAGCCAGCCGCACACCTCAGCCAGCCCGTCGAGCCAGGTTTCAGAAGCCTGGGCACGCTGTGGCGATGCCTCAATGCGCTGATAAGTTTTATAGGCTTTGCTGTAATTGCCTTCACGCATCAGCGCCAGCGCGTAGTCGCTGAGCACCGACATATTGCCCGGCATCATCATCAGCACTTGCTCACAGCACTGGCGGGCCAGCGGGTAGTCCAGCTGCGCCATCGCCTGGCGAAACTGCGCGGCAAGCAGCTGGCACTTTTGTACCATAGCAGCAGAAGGAGAAGCAGGCTTGCGCCCTGAGGGTTGGATACGCGGCGGCATAATTTACACTCACTAAGACCAGAATTTTCCGATAGTTTAAACGCCGCTTGCTTATTCCTTCACAAGACTGGTCTTGGAATAGTTTTTGTTTACAATAATCCCCGCCGCATTACCGATAGTTTCCGGACGCTGTACAGCTATCCTGTACACCCAGAGCATCAACATAACCCTATGATAATTATCACTTAGCACTTTTTGCACAAAAATGAAAAGCATAAATATTCACTATTCCTGTACAACGCGTCAAAAGATGTATAACTTTGCATTCAGAAATATTTGACCATAATTTGAACTTTACGACTGAGGGGCATTTAACATGCGTCAGGACAATTCCAACCCGAAGATTGAAAATGACATCAGCCGTTACTTTAATGAAGCCATCCTGCCCTCCCAGCAGGAAACTCTTGGCCAGATAGTGGTTGAGATTTTACGCTCAGGACGTAACCTTAACCGCAAAGCCATCTGTTCAAAGCTGCTAACGCGCCTTGAACTGGCGACCGGACACGAGCAGGAACGCCACTATCAGGAACTGATTGGGCTACTGTTTGGTCGCGGGGACTGAGTTTTAAGCACTATGTTTGCTGAATTACCACTTTTTAGTGTGCGTTACGTTACAGCTCAGTCCGACAATCTGACCGGCCCGGACGCCTGACTTGAGCAGGCGTTTTATGACCGGCATGCAGGTACCTGGATAACAGGTTTCTGTGGGCATCTTCGATGTCCCGCTTCACTGATTCAGAGACGTTGGTATGTATAAAAACGAAGAAGAGAAATTAGCCGATATTGTGATGGGCGAGGCTGTCATGGTCCTGCTCTCAAACGATGCTGCCATCAGTAAAACTGCACTTATCAGACAGTTACAGGACATGGCCGCAGCAGAAAAAGAAGGGCTGCGGCAGCGCGCCTGTCGGCGTGCTATCGCCGAAGTCAGACAATCTCAGGCCCAGGAGCAGAACCGCCAGACGCATGAGATCCGCGACCGCGATAATGTCACCCATCTTTTTACCAGTGAAGGCCCGGCTAACGGTGCAAAGAAACATTAAGACTTTTCTGTGAGTTAACTACACTTGGTTAAGTTTTTTACCCGCTGACGCCCGTGAACCCAGCCGTTCTCGTCAGTGCGTTTTCATCTCGGAGAATTTCTCCTTTTAAGAAGGCTACCTCTATGCAGCAGCAATCAACAGAATCCGAAATCGTCGCCTGGTTTCAAGGGGGAGGAGAAAAGTACGCCCAGGAATCTCAGGCGCTCGGCGGCGTGATCAGGGATCTGATCGCCACGGGTCAGCGGGTTAATAACAAGGCGATCATTCTGAAGCTGATTGAGAAGCTGGAAACCACTTCTGACGTGGTTGAGCTAGACGTTTACCGCCAGGTGCTGGAAGTGGTGGTTGGCCTGACCCCGGACGACGCGTAACTCTCAGGGCTAAAGGGGCCGTTTTTTTCTCAGGCGGCCTGCAAAGTTTCAGATTTCATCTACACTTACAGGTTGTTGACTTTATTCACCTATAAGGAAATTAACGATGAAACAGAACATCTTTAAAACCACTGTGATTGCCGCACTCTCCGTATTTGTGCTGGCGGGTTGTTCTTCTAACCAGACGCTCAATACTACCGATGGCAGAACCATTGTCACCGACGGTAAGCCGCAGATTGATAATGATACCGGTCTGGTCTCTTACAAAAATGCGCAGACGGGTAAAACCGAGCAGATTAACCGCGATCAGGTTAAGAACATGAGTGAACTGGATAACTAACTCGCCAAAAGCCCCGCCAGGGGCTTTTTTGATCGGCAAACCGTCATTAAAACTTAAGAAATTTTCTTGCTCTTCCCTACGCCGTTTCCCTATTCACGCTATATTACCCGCCACCAGGTGCAGACAGCCGCGCCCTACTCTTTTCGGAGTGCCCATGAACGGCCCACAGCAAGCGAAAGCGCTGCGCAAGCGCCCGATGAAACTCAGTACCTCCGTCAGCCTGATGGTCAGTGCGGTGATCGCCACGGTGCTGCTAATCGTCCATCTGTTCTATTTTTTTCAGATCAGTGACGTAACGCGCGATGCGGTGAAAGATAAAGCGCTGGCGGTGGCGCGCACGCTGGCGGATTCGCCCGATATCCGCCTCGAGCTGACACAGTCGCCAGACAGCGGCATTATCGAGCCGCTGGCCATGGCGGCGCAGCAGAGCAACGACCTGCTGTTTGTAGTGGTGACCAATATGGACGGCGTGCGCTTCTCACACCCGAATAAAGAGCTGATCGGTCAGCATTTTATCGGCAACGACCTCATCCCTGCCCTCTCCGGCCGCGAGAACATCGCCATTAACCACGGCAAGCTGGCGGAAGCGCTGCGCGTGTTTACGCCGGTGTATGACGGTCAGCATAAGCAGATTGGCGTGGTGGCGATAGGCATCTCGCTGAGCGAAGTGGTACAGCAGGTGAATAAGAGCCGCTGGAATATCCTGTGGACCGCCCTGTTTGGCATGCTGGCCGGCGCGCTGGGTACCTTCCTGCTGGTGCGGGCGGCCAAGAGCATTCTGTTCGGGCTGGAGCCTTATGAAATCTCCACCCTGTTTGAGCAGCGGCAGTCGATGCTGCAGTCAATGAAAGAGGGGGTGATTGCCATTGACGATTGCTCGCAGGTGACGCTGATCAACCACGCAGCGCATCTGCTGTTTCGCGAGACCGGCGCGCAGGCCGCAGAGCGCGATATCAGTGCGGTGGTGGCCGACTCCGGCCCGCTGATCGCCAACCTGCATGAGGTACTGCAAACCGGCAGGCCGAAGCGCGATGCCGAGATTGATTTCAAGGGTCACCCGCTGCTGTGCAACACCATGCCGGTACGCAGCAATGGCGCCATTATTGGGGCGATCTGCACCTTCAGGGACAAAACCGAGGTCAGCCAGCTGATGCAGCGCATGGACGGCCTGGTCAACTATGTCGATGCCCTGCGCGAGCGCTCGCACGAATTTATGAATAAGCTGCACGTGATCCTCGGCCTGCTGCACTTAAAAAGTTATGGCAAGATGGAGGATTATATTCTGAAAACCGCCAATAATTACCAGACGGAGATTGGCTCCCTGCTGGGGAAAATTAAGTCTCCGGTGATTGCCGGATTCCTGTTAAGCAAGATGGGCCGCGCCTCCGATACCGGCAACCAGCTGATTATCAGCGATGAGAGCCTGCTGGCCGACAGCGGCAATGAACAGCAGGTGGCGGCCCTGATCACCGTACTCGGCAACCTGATTGAGAACGCGCTGGATGCGGCGGGCGATCAGGGTGAAGGCGAAATCAGCGTGCTGCTGCACAGCCAGAACGGCTGGCTGACCTGCGTGGTCAGCGACGACGGCCCGGGCATTGCAGAGGAGCAGCTGGAGGCGATTTTCGCGCGCGGCGTGTCGTCAAAAGGTGAACAGCGCGGCGTCGGGCTGTTCCTTGCCCGGCAACAAACCGAGAGCCTTGGCGGCAAAATTATTGTAGAGTCCGAACCTGGCGTTTATACGCAATTTTTTGTACAACTGCCCTGGGATATAGAGAGTAAAAGCGCATGATCAATGTTTTAGTCGTCGATGATGATGCGATGGTGGCAGAGCTGAACCGCTGCTATGTCGCACAATTACCCGGTTTTCACTGCTGTGATGTGGCCTCAACCCTGCAACAGGCGCGGGACCGGGTGCTGGATCCGGAATTCGCCATCGATCTGATTTTGCTGGATGTGTATATGCAGCAGGATAACGGGCTGGACCTGCTGCCGGTACTACGCGAAGCGGGCCGCGCCATCGATGTGATTGTTATCTCCTCCGCCGCCGATGCCGCCACCATCAAGCAGTCGCTGCACTACGGCGTGGTTGATTATCTGATTAAGCCTTTCCAGTTTGCCCGTTTCGAAGAGGCGCTGACCGGCTGGAAGCAGAAGAAGACGCTGATGGATAATCATCAGTTCTACGAGCAGGCCGACGTTGATCAGTTGATCCACGGCAATCCTGCCGCCGCGGAGGATCCCAAGCGCCTGCCGAAAGGGTTAACGCCGCAGACGTTACGCACCCTGTGCCAGTGGATTGATGCGCACCCCACGGAGGAGTTTTCCACTGACGATCTGGCAGCGGCGGTGAATATTTCTCGCGTCTCCTGCCGTAAATATCTGATCTGGCTGGCGCAGGTCAATATTCTGTTTACCAGCATTCACTACGGCGCCACCGGCCGCCCGGTGTACCGCTATCGCCTGCAGGCGGAACACAGCGCGCTGCTTAAGCAGTATTGTCAGTAAGACGGTAGCGGGCGTCTGACAGCGTAAAGCGGAACTGGCGCTGCGATGAGCAGACCACCTGCCGATCGCGGGTAACGAAGATGGCCTCAATGTGCGGATAGTCGCCAAGGTAGGCGAGGCCTTTTTCGACGCCCATGCCGTACATCAGGGTGGTCCAGATATCACCGTCAATCGAGTTTTCAGAAACAATCGTGACGCTCAGCAGCTCGTTATCCAGCGGGTAGCCGCTCTGCGGGTCGAGAATGTGATGGTATAAGCGCCCGTCGAGCTCGAAGTAGCGCTCATAGATGCCCGATGTCACCACCGATTTTCCCGTGACGTTTATCACACCGATCAGCTCATCATCGCGGCCAAACGGCTGTTTCAGACCAATGCCCCACGCCTGCCCGCTGCTGTCACCCAGCGTCTGCACATTGCCGCCGAGGTTAATCAGCGCGTGCGCCACCTGCTGCTGGCGCAGATAGTCGCGCACCACGTCGGCAATGTAGCCTTTGGCAATTGCGCCGAGGTCAATTTCCATACCGGCCTGCTGCAGAAACACCGAACGCGCCCCGGCATCGAGGATCACCATCTGCGGATCGGTGAGCGCCAGCAGGCCACGCAGCTCGCCGGCGGGCGGCACGCTGCTGCCCTGAAAGCCAATTTTCCAGCGCTTAACCAGCGGGCCAATGGTGAAGTTAAAACTGCTGCCCGGCAGAACGCTGACCGCTCTGGCGCGGGCAATGAGGTCAAACACCGGCTGGCTGACCACCACCGCATGCTGACCGGCGGCGTGGTTAATCGCCATCACTTCCGACGCATTGCGGTTGACGGTTAACAGGTTTTCCTGCTGTTTGATCAGCCGGAAGACGTTACGCGCCAGGGTTTCGTTGTGGTCGAACAGCTTGAGCAGGATAGGCGAGCCCATCATCACGGCGGAATAGGTGTAAGAACCTGCAGGCATGGTGCCATCCTCCTGGCAAAACAGGCGAGGCATGCCTCGCCCCTACGGATGGTTGCGCGTTGAACCGTAGGGGTCGGGCATGCCCGACCCGCCGTTGATTACTGTTTTGCGTAATTCGCCGCGTTACGCCCGGCCAGGATCCCGAAGATAATGATATCCGCGACCGCGTTACCGCCGATGCGGTTAGCACCGTGGATGCCGCCAACCACCTCACCCGCCGCCCACGCACCGTGGATCGCCTGCTTCTGCGTATTGAGCACGGCAGTATCGGTATTGATGGTGACGCCGCCCATCGTATGGTGAACCCCCGGAGCGATGCGGATAGCAAAGTACGGCCCCTTATTCAGCGGGTGGCGCAGCGCGGTAGTGCGCCCGAAATCTTCATCCTTCTGCTGCGCGACAAACTCATTGTAGCGCCCCAGCGTGGTTTGCAGCGCTTCCTGGTCCATATTCAGCTTCACCGCCAGCTCGTGCGGGGTCGGGGCGCTAATCACAAATCCTTTGGCGATATATTCGTCGGCGGCTTTGTTAGCCGCACGCACCTGGTCGTCAAAGATAATCCAGGCGCTTTTTTCCGGCAGCGCGATGATCTCCGCCGACACTTTGTCGCGCGTCTCCATCTCGTTATAGAAGCGCTGACCGGCCTGGCTGACCAGAATCGCCCCGCCGCCGCGAATCGCTTCGGAGACCAGGTAAGAAGTGGTCTGCTCAACGGTAGGGTGGATCTGAATCTCGCCCATATCGACGGTATCAGCGCCAATCTGTTGCAACAGTGCGATACCGCTGCCGGTGGCGCCTTTATGGTTGGTGGTCACAAAGCCGTCCAGCTCAGGGCGGTATTTCACCACCATTTCGCGGTTGGCGCTGAAGCCGCCGGTGGCGACGATCACGCTTTTGGCGTTGAGAATGCGGCTGTCGTTGTACTCATCCACCACCTTCACGCCGCTCACCGCGCCGTTTTCAACCAGGATTTCGGCCACCGAGGTTTCCAGCAGCACTTCAATTTCACGCTGATTGACGTTTTTCACCAGGCCGCTAATCAGGAAGCCGCCGACCGCTGAACGGTCCGCCGGACGGTGGGTACGATCGATGCTCATGCCGCCGGTAATGGTGATGTCGTTGAGTTCAATGCCGTGGTTTGCCAGCCAGTCGATGGCTTCCGGGGCCAGGTCGACAAACTCGCGCAGCAGTGCAGGATTGTTTTTAAACTTGCCGCCTTTCAGCGTCTCTTCGTAGAACAGCTCTTTGCTGTCCTCAATGCCTTTCAGCTTCTGGAAACGGGTTTCCGCCGCGTTCATCCCGACCGAGGCTTTGATGGTGTTGCCGCCGATGGTGGGCATCTTCTCGATAATCACCACGTGCGCCCCGGCTTCCGAAGCCTGAATCGCCGCCGCCAGGCCTGCACCGCCGCTGCCGACCACCACCACATCGTAGTTCTGCGGTGCCTGCGGGTTGCCGCCCTCTTCAATCACATGCTCCTTGCTGGAGGTGGTCAGTGCGCGGGATACCGCTTTTTTCAACGCCTCACTCTGGGTCGTCGCCCCGGTGATCGCATCCACGTGCGGGCTGTTAGCCACCAGCATGCGGCTACGCAGGCTTTCAAAGGTGGTGGTGAAGTCGACGTCCAGCGTGTCGTCCGGCACCAGGGTGATATCGGTGATACGGTCGGTGTCGAGCACCACGTTGATGCGCAGCTTAAGCGCTTCGGCTTCCACTTTTTCCTGATAAACCCCGGCCTTGTATTTACGGCCGCCGGTGCTGACGTCGCGGATCATTGCATCGACCAGCGAGAAGCGCCACAGCGGTTCCGGGATGTTAAGGGCTTCACGCTGGGTGCTGTCGATAAACAGCTCCAGGTGATCATTTTTGATAATGCGGTCGGCCCAGTCCGGGTAAGCAATACAGGCTTTACCCACGGCAACCAGATCGAAGCCGTGCTCCAGCGCGCTTTCCGCATCGGCTTTATTCACCACGCCGCCGACGCCAATCACCGGCACTTTGGCCAGGGTTTCAGAGCGCTGCGCGAGGTATTTAGTGATTAACGGCGTTGGGTCTTCGCGGTCGACAATCGACGGGCGCAGCAGCTGGCCAACGGAGAAGTGGACATAGTCGAGACCGCGCGCCGCCAGTTTTTCTAACAGGTACAGCGTGTCATCCCAGCGGATGCCCGGGACTTCCAGCTCTTCCGGCGAGAAGCGATAGCCGATAATAAAGGACGGCGCGGCAAAGCGTTGCGCCATTTTATGGGTGATCTCCAGCACTTCCAGCGGGAAGCGCGCGCGGTTATCGCGGCTACCGCCCCACTTGTCATCACGCTGGTTGGAGTTAGGTGAGTAGAACTGCTGGATAAGATAGGTGTTGGCACCGTGGATCTCAACGCCGTCAAAACCGGCTTTAATTGCGCGGTTCACCGCATCACCGAACTTGGTGATCATCACCTCCACTTCTTCTGCCGTCAGCGCCTGCGGGGTGGTGGCGCCTTCACGCGGCGCGGCAATGGCGCTGGGTGCCACGGGGGTTCTGCCGCCAATCAGCTCAGGCTCCACCATGCGGCCGCCGTGGTAAATCTGCAGAATCGCTTTCGAACCTTTTGACTTGATCGCGTCCGCAATTTTGCTTAAACCGGAAATTTTGTTGTCGCTGTCGATGGCGATGGCCCCCGGGAAGGCCGGGCCTTTCGGGTCGATAAAGCAGCATTCCACAATCACAGTACCAATGCTGCCCGCGCGATCGCGATAGTACTCAACCAGCTCGCTGGTTACCGTACCATCATAAAATCCAGTACAGGTAGTCATCGGCGCCATGAGTAAACGGTTTTTAAGTACGGCGCCATTTGGCAGTGTCAGCGGGTTAAGGATCGGGGTGATGGTATTCATTTAGTGAACTCCGAAATTTAAAAGTTTTGAATTCTTTGTCGACCGATTTCTTATAATTATTCTGTGGTCCGATGTCATGGGATTAATATACCAATTAATTTAACTACAATAGTTATTTATTTAGTTTTTTAACTTTTAAATAAATCCAGCCAATAATTCACGTAATGATGAGAGTAATTGTCACTCTAATTGTTAACCAATAGTTTCCAAAAATCAACCTTTCGTTCACATCATAATAAATACCATTAAATTCAAATTCTTATGTAAATGATACTGGCATTTCATTGTACCTGGCTTTAGGTTATGCCACCCTAATCGACGCAATCCCCAAACCTGCCATCGTCTAATTAACGGCGATTGTTAAAAAATAAAATCACAAATTTATTTTTATTGATCTGGATCAAAGTCTATATTTAGAGAAGTATCATTATATTCCTATCCACCCAGTAAATAAGCTCAGAAATTATCGGGGCCAGCAAAAATTATTTTTGGACGTTTCGGTCAAACAACGATATAAACAGAAAAGTAAGTAAAAAAATCATCAATGAGATACCGGGACATCTTCTACCGCATTCTTCTTAACTTGCAGATAAAAACTATGAAACCAACAGTGATGAGTGAACCCGCGAAGGCTGCTCCAGCCTCTTCGGGGCAAAAAAAACACCTGATCATGCTCTTCCTGCCTGTGCTGGTCGCGGTGCTGCTGTTACTGGTGCCGGTTCCGCAAGGACTGGAACCTTACGCCTGGCACTTCTTCGCCATCTTCGTCGGCGTGATTGTCGGTTTGATCTTCGAACCGCTGCCGGGGGCCGTTATCGGGCTGACCGGCGTGGTGGTGATCGCGCTGTTCAGTCAGTGGCTACTGTTCAGCCCGGCTGAGCTGGCCGATCCGAAATTTAAAACGGCAACGCAGGCGTTTAAGTGGGCGGTTAGCGGATTTGGTAACTCCACCGTCTGGCTGATCTTTGGTGCCTTTATGTTCGCCGCTGGCTATGACAAAACGCAGTTTGGGCGCCGTCTGGCGCTGATTCTGGTGAAGTATCTTGGTCGCCGCAGCCTGACGCTCGGCTACGCCATCACTTTCGCGGACCTGCTGCTGGCCCCGTTCACCCCGTCGAATACCGCGCGCAGCGGCGGCACTATCTACCCGATTATTGCTAACCTGCCGCCGCTTTACGGTTCAAAACCGAATGATCCAAGCGCGCGTAAAATCGGTTCTTACCTGATGTGGGTCGCCATCACCGCCGCCTGTATTACCAGCTCCATGTTCCTGTCGGCGCTGGCGCCTAACCTGCTGGCGCTGGCGCTGGTGAAAAGCATTATCGGGTTTGATATCTCCTGGGGCATGTGGTTCCTCGCCTTCCTGCCGCTGGGCCTGCTGCTGCTGCTGACCATGCCGCTGCTGGCATACTGGTTCTACCCGCCGGAAGTGAAGTTCAACGATGAAGTGCCGCGCTGGGCGATCGGCGAACTGGAAAAACTCGGTAAGCTGACCCGTAACGAAATCCTGCTGCTGGTGTTCGTGGTCTCTGCCCTGCTGATGTGGATTTTCGCTACCGCCTGGATTGAGCCGGCGATGGCCGCCCTGCTGGTGGTGGTGCTGATGCTGTGGACTGGCGTGCTGAACTGGAACGACATCACCAGCAACAAACCGGCGTGGAATACCTTTGCCTGGTTCGCTACCCTGGTGGCGCTGGCGGACGGCCTGGCACGCGTTGGCTTTATCGCCTGGCTGGGTAAAGAGGGTGGCCAGCTGCTGCAGGGTTACGACCCGCAGGTTTCTGCGGTGGCGCTGATGATTGCCTTCTTCCTGCTGCACTACCTGTTTGCCAGTACCACGGCGCATACCACCGCACTGTTACCGGCCATGCTGACCATCGCGGCCTCTATCCCGGGCATCAACATGCCGGTGTTCTGCCTGATGATGTGTACCTCACTGGGTTTAATGGGCATTATCACCCCTTACGGCACCGGCCCAAGCCCGATTTACTACGGTAGCGGTTACCTGCCAACCAAAGACTACTGGCGCCTTGGCACCATCTTCGGCGCCATCTTCCTTTGCGCACTGATGCTGATTGGCTATCCGTGGATGGTGATGATGTTCTGATGATTTTCATCACAGAGCCACGATGAACCATGCAGATGTTGCAACAATGTAATACCATTCCCCTACCCGCCGGTCTCGCTCCTGAGACCGGCAGGATAAAAACAACGCATTATCGCCAGTGATGTTGTGCGCCAGAGCCCGGCGGCAACCGGTCATTAAGTGAGAAAACAATGTCGAATAAACCTTTCTACTACCAAAATCCCTTCCCTCTTGCCAAAGAGGATACCGAATACTATCTGCTGACCGACCAGCACGTCTCCGTGGCGGAGTTTGACGGCCAGCAGATCCTGAAAGTGGAACCGCAGGCGCTGACGCTGCTGGCGCAGCAGGCGTTCCACGACGCCTCCTTTATGCTGCGCCCGGCGCACCAGCGCCAGGTGGCGGCAATTCTGGCCGACCCGGAAGCCAGCGAGAACGACAGATACGTGGCGCTGCAGTTCCTGCGTAACTCCGAGATTGCGGCCAAAGGCATTCTGCCGACCTGCCAGGATACCGGCACCGCGATCATCACCGGTAAAAAAGGCCAGCGCGTCTGGACCGGCGGCGGCGATGAAGCGGCGCTGTCGCAGGGCGTGTACAACACCTACATCGAAGATAACCTGCGCTATTCACAGAATGCGGCGCTGGATATGTATAAAGAGGTCAATACCGGCACCAACCTGCCTGCGCAGATCGACCTGTACAGCGTTGACGGTGACGAATATAAGTTCCTGTGCATCGCCAAAGGCGGCGGCTCGGCGAACAAAACCTATCTCTACCAGGAGACCAAGGCGCTGCTCTCCCCGGGTAAGCTGAAAGATTACCTGACCGACAAGATGCGCACCCTCGGCACGGCAGCCTGCCCGCCTTACCATATCGCCTTTGTGATTGGCGGCACGTCGGCCGAAAGCACGCTGAAAACCGTTAAGCTGGCGTCGACCCACTATTACGACGGCCTGCCAACCGAAGGTAACGAGCACGGTCAGGCGTTCCGCGACGTGGCGCTGGAGCAGGAGCTGCTGCGTGCCGCGCAGGATCTCGGCCTGGGGGCGCAGTTCGGCGGTAAATACTTTGCCCACGATATCCGCGTGATCCGCCTGCCGCGCCACGGCGCCTCCTGCCCGGTAGGCATGGGGGTTTCCTGTTCGGCTGACCGAAACGTGAAGGCGAAAATCAACCGCGACGGTATCTGGATTGAGAAACTGGAACACAATCCGGGCCAGTATATTCCGGCCGAGCTGCGCCAGCAGGGTGAAGGCGAAGTGGTCCACGTTGACCTCAACCGTCCGATGAAAGAGATCCTCGCCCAGCTGTCGCAGTACCCGGTTTCGACCCGTCTGTCGCTGAGCGGCACCATCATCGTGGCGCGTGATATTGCCCACGCCAAGCTGCAGGAGCGTATTGCCAGCGGCGAAGGCCTGCCGCAGTACGTGAAGGATCACCCGATCTACTACGCAGGACCGGCCAAAACGCCGGAAGGCTACGCGTCAGGCTCACTTGGCCCAACCACCGCAGGGCGTATGGACTCCTATGTCGATCAGCTGCAGGCCAACGGCGGCAGCATGATCATGCTGGCGAAAGGCAACCGCAGCCAGCAGGTGACCGATGCCTGCCATAAGCACGGCGGCTTCTACCTCGGCAGCATCGGCGGCCCGGCGGCCGTACTGGCGCAGCAGAGCATCAAGAGCCTGGAGTGCGTGGAGTACCCGGAACTGGGTATGGAAGCGATCTGGAAAATCGAAGTTGAAAACTTCCCGGCCTTTATTCTGGTCGATGATAAGGGCAACGATTTCTTCCAGAAGATCCACGACACCCAGTGTGCAAAATGCGTAAAGTGAAAGTCTGAATAGTTGTTTTATGCCTTCCCTCCGGGCGGCCCCTCTCTCAGGGGCCGCCCTTTTTATTGCATTCAGCCCGGTAATTTATGATTTTTTATGCAAAATTATCAATTATTCAGTCATTTCACATTGTCGCGTCGCGACAAATCTTTCATAATCTGGCGACATCCTAATATTTAAGGCGAAGATGGTAATGAGTCAGAGATATCGCGTGTTTATTGACGGTCAGGCGGGCACCACCGGATTGCAGATCCAGCAGCGTCTGGTGAACCATCCGCAGATTGACATGCTCAACATTGATGAGGCGCAGCGTAAAGATGCCCGCGCCCGCCAGGCACTGATGAAACAGGCCGATGTCACCATCCTTTGCCTGCCCGATGCCGCCGCGCGTGAAGCGGTAGCGCTGGCAGATGACGTCGGCGCACGCGTGCTGGATGCCAGCTCCGCGCACCGCGTGGCAGACGGTTGGGTTTACGGCCTGGCGGAACTGGCGCCCGACCAGCGCGAGAAAATCCGTACGGCCAGCCACGTCTCAAACCCCGGCTGCTATGCCACCGGCGCCATCGCCCTGCTGGCCCCGCTGACCCAGGCCGGTTTGCTGCAGGCCGATCGGCCGCTGGCGATCAATGCGGTTTCCGGCTACAGCGGCGGCGGCAAGCAGATGATTGAAAAGTACCAGCAGGCGGGAACCGGCTACGCGGCTTACGGGCTGGGCTTTGATCATAAGCATCTGAAAGAGATTCAGGCATGGAGCGGGCTGAGCAGCCGCCCGATCTTCCAGCCTGCGGTGGGTGATTATGCCCAGGGGATGCTGGTGTTTATCCCGCTGAACGACGTTGACGGTGAACCGCTGCAGCAGGCGCTGGCGCAGTTCTATGCCGCTCAGCCATTTATCAAGGTGCATGAGCTGAACCAGCTGGATGCCGACAGTGCGCCGTATCTGCTGCCGGAAGCGCTGAACAATACCAATAATATGGAGCTGTTCGTTTTCAGCCATGCAGAGCAGCGCCAGAGCATTCTGGTGGCCCGCCTCGATAACCTCGGTAAAGGAGCCTCCGGTGCCGCGGTGCAGAACCTCAATATTATGCTGGGCCTGAACGAAGAGACCTGCGTGAATCTGTAATGGGTGGTGATTTTTTATTCAGCCACGACGCGTACTGCATACCTGTAGGGGTTGACCTTCTTTTTCGGTCAACCCGTTTCGGCCACGACGCGTACCACATACCCGTAGGGGTTGACCCTCTTTTTCGGTCAACCCGTTTTTGTCCGACCCAAAAAGCGATCGTCCACGACGAAAACCTGTCAACGCGTGACGTTTCGCGTAATGCCTCTGAAAACAACCGCACAACGCTTTACCCCAACGACCTGCCGCGTCTACTGTGCCGTTTGAGGAGGATTAATCATGCTAAAACGGAAATCGATGCGTCTGCCCCACTATCCTTATCACCACCCCGGCGCTTATTTCGTCACTCTAGTGACCCACGGGAGGCAGCATCTCTTCGGCGAAATGCAGAATGAGAGCTTGCTGGCAAATCACCTGGCTGACGCCGTTAACCGCCACTGGCAGGCATTGGCGCTGCGCTTTCCCGGCATTCAGCTGGATGAATTCATCATCATGCCCAACCACCTGCATGGCATTATCTGGCTGACTCAGAGTCAATCCTGTTCGCTGAGCACCCTGATGGCGCTTTTTAAAGGCAGCGTCAGTAAAGAAGCCAACCGCCTGCATCCCATCTGGCAACGGGGGTTTTATGACCGGGTTATTCGTAATCAAGATGAGTTAGATAACATCCGCACCTATATCAGAAATAATCCCCGGCAGTGGCATCTTGACCGTCTCAACCACGACGAAAACCGCATCTCACGTAGGGGTTGACCCGCTTTTCCAGTCAACCCGTTTCGGCCACGACGCGTACCGCATACCCGTAGGGGTTGACCCTCTTTTTCGGTCAACCCGTTTCGGCCACGACGCGCACCGCATTCCCCCTAGGGGTTGACCCTCTTTTTCGGTCAACCCGTTTCTGACCAAGCCGCCGCTGGCCGACCAGGAAAGCGGTCGGCCACTACGCGTACCGCATACCTGTAGGGGTTGACCCTCTTTTTCGGTCAACCCGTTTCTGACCAAGCCACCGCTGGCCGACCAGAAAAGCGGTCGGCCACTACACGTACCGCATTCCCGTAGGGGTTGACCCGCTTTTTCGGGCAACCCGTTTCGGCCACGACGCGTACCGCATACCCGTAGGGGTTGACCATCTTTTTCGGTCAACCCGTTTCGGCCACGACGCGCACCGCATTCCCGTAGGGGTTGACCCTCTTTTTCGCTCAACCCGTCTCTGCACCCGCCACCGCTGGCCGACCAGAAAAGCGGTCGGCCACTACAGGTACCGTATACCCGCAGGGGTTGACCCTCTTTTTCGCTCAGCCCGTCTCTGCACCAGCCGCCGCTGGCCGACCAGAAAAGCGGTCGGCCACTACAGGTACCGCATACCCGTAGGGGTTGACCATCTTTTTCGGTCAACCCGTTTCGGCCACGACGCGCACCGCATACCCGTAGGGGTTGACCCTCTTTTTCGGTCAACCCGTTTCGGCCACGACGCGTACCGCATACCCGTAGGGGTTGACCATCCTTTTCGGTCAACCCGTTTCTCACCCAGCCGCCGCTGGCCGACCAGAAAAGCGGTCGGCCACTACAGGTACCGCATACCCGTAGGGGTTGACCCGCTTTTTCGGTCAACCCGTTTCGGCCACGACGCGTACCGCATACCCGCAGGGGTTGACCCGCTTTTTCGGTCAACCCGTTTCGGCCACGACGCGTACCGCATATCCGTAGGGGTTGACCCGCTTTTTCGCTCAGCCCGTCTCTGCACCAGCCGCCGCTGGCCGACCAGAAAAGCGGTCGGCCACTGCCGTTATAACGGTTTATGCGCGGTCTCTTTGGCTAACCATACTGATACCCCGGTTATCAGCAGCGCTGCGCAGACGTACAGCGACACCGCCAGCGTGCTGCCCATCTCTTTATACAGCGAAGTGATGATCAGCGGCGCAAAGCCTCCGCCGACAATGCCCGCCAGCGTATAGGCCAGCGATGAACCGGCATAGCGAACCCGCGTCGGGAACTGCTCGGTGACAAATGCCGCCTGCGGGCCGTACATCATGGCGTGGATCAGCAGGCCGCCAATCACCGCGAGGCAAATTAACAGCGGTTGGCTGCTGTCGAGCAGGGTAAAGAAGACAAAGGCCCAGACCATCGCCAGCAGCGCACCCATCAGATACACCGGGCGGCGGCCAAGGCGGTCGGAAAGCGCGCCAAACAGCGGTACGGTCACTGCATTGCCCAGCGCACCGAGCATGGTCGCCATTAGCGCCAGCGGACGCGGCAGGTTAAGCACCGTCGTGACATAGGTCAGCGTGAACACCACCACCAGCGCATACAGCACGTCAGAGCCAATGCGCGAGCCACCGGCGATCAGCAGCGCGCGCGGATGCTGGGTAAATACCTCTTTCAGCGGAGTCTGGGTAGTGTTATGCGCTTTCTCCAGCTGTAAAAACGCCGGAGTTTCACCCACGCTGCGGCGCACCCACAGGCCAAACAGCACCAGCAGCAGGCTCAGCAGGAACGGAATACGCCAGCCCCACTCCTGAAATGCCTCGGCGGGCAGCAGCAGGGTCACCAGAGTGATAAAGCCAGTGCCCATCAGCGTGCCGCAAGAGGGACCAACCTGTGCAAACGAGGCGTTGCGCCCGCGCTGGTGCGGCTGACCGTGCTCCATCGACAGCAGTACCGCCCCGGCCCACTCACCGCCGAGCGCAATGCCCTGAATAAAGCGCAGCGCCACCAGCAGCACCGGGCTCCAGATCCCCCAGCTGGCATAGCCGGGCAGCAGCCCCATCATCGCCGTGGTGACGCCCATGATCACCAGCGTGGTGACCAGCACAAAGCGCCGGCCAAGCACGTCACCCAGATGCCCGAAGACCATGCCGCCAATCGGGCGCGAAACGTAGCCTACCGCATAGGTTGAAAACGCCAGAATGGTGCCGACCAGCGGGTCGAACGACGGGAAGAACACATGGTTGAATATCAGCGCCGCCATAATGTTGTAGACCGTGAAGTCATACCACTCCAGCGCGGTGCCGACTGAACTGGCCGCCGCGAGACGGGCGGTGTGCGGGGTGTTCTTGCCAGCGGCCTGTTCACGCTGATGCAGGGTTACTTCAGTTTCCGAAATGGTCATGGTCAGTCTCCGGGTTCAGTCAGATACGGCCGCTTATGCCACCACCGGCAGAGCGTGCGTGTGGTACTGGTGAGCTATCGTGCGCCCACCCTCTTCGTCAACCAGCTCCATGCGGAACTCCGCCGCCGGGCGAATACCGCCAATGGCCGCCAGCGTCCCGCAGGTCATCGCCATGCCGTCGCGGAATGCCGTGCCGTAGCGGTCCATCAGATCCTGCGGCGTGCGCATGGCGGCCAGCGTGCCCTGCTGGTAAAGCTGCCACTCCCCCTGCTCTTTGATCCAGGAGCGCAGGATCAGGGAATCCCAGCGGGCAATCACGCTGTCGAGTGGCCAGGCCGTGTGCGCCACCGGTTTGATACACAGCTGTTTTGACATCGCCACGCTGACCGCTTCGAACTCACGGTCAGTATGGTCAGAGGCCAGCGACAGCCACAGCTTGCCCTGATGGGCAAAGATCAGCGGTTCGGCCTCCCCTGACGTCGCCTCGCCCACCACTTCCAGCTGGGCATGCTGGCTAAGCTGGTTCGCCGTGACGCGGTAAAACAGCGGCACTGCACCAGGACGGGGCACGCCCAGCGCCTCGAGTTCATGGATATGGTGCAGTACAGCGGCTTCATTCCTGCCGGTCCACCCTGCTATAATTAGATGATTTACATCAACATTAATTTCATTTTCTGTTTCTGATGCGCGATTAAAGGTGAGATTCATGGTTCGCTGACTCCAGTTGAAATTACTGTGAAATTTCACTCTACTTTAAACAAAGCGATTTTCGTGCCATGTTTTTGTGTAGAATGCAAAGCAGGTCAACATTTGTTGGAGAAAAGCGTGTCGGCTGAAGAACTCTATCCCCTGAATTCCCTCCCCAAAGCCCGCGTCCTGTCGCTGAATGAGCTGGCCTATCTGCGTTTCAAGCAGGCGCTCATCACCCTGCGCTACCGCCCAGGCGAATACCTCAACACCGCGCAGGTCATGGCCGATCTGGAGATGGGGCGCACCCCGGTGAACCAGGCGGTGCACCGTCTGGCAGCAGAGGGGCTGCTGCAGGTCATCCCGCGTAAGGGGGTGATGGTGGCGCCGCTGTCGATTGACGATGCGCAGGAGCTGATCGAAGTGCGTCTGGCGAATGAAGGTTTATGCGTGCGCCTTGCCGCTCAGCATATAACGGAAGCCGCGCTCAGCACGCTGCGTAACCTGAATCAGCAGATCGCCGCCGCCTGCGACACGCGTGACCGCGCGGCAATGATGATGCTCGATCAGCAGTTTCACCAGACGCTGGCCGCGATTGCCGCGAATGGCCGTCTGGCGGATATCCTCAGCGTAATCCACGCGCAGGCGCAGCGCTTCTGGGCCACCACCCTGTCGCGGGAGAGCCATATGTACGAAGTGGTGGCGGAGCATGAAGCGATTATCAACGCATTAGCCGCCCGCGACAGTGAAGCGGCTATCGCGGCGACGCGCGCGCATATTCTCTCTTTCCAACGCGCGCTGCTCGGCCAGTAGACGCTTTATCCGCCGCCTCACCACGGGCGGCGCTAGCCAAAAATCCCTTCTGACTCACATTTTGCCGCATCAATTCCTGAATATTTGCCAATTGTCGTCTAAAGTTTTTCGTATGCTCAATAACTTACAGATCGCCTACGATCTGGACATGGAGAATTGCTGATGAGAAGAGCCGAAAAACGTCAACGGAATATGCCCCTGTTCACCCCACTACTGCTGGCCGGTGCCCTTGCCGTCAGCTTCTCGCTTCAGGCAGAAGATAATCAGCGAATGTTAAACAGCACGCCGCAGCCGCCGGATGTGCGCCTTGGGCCGCTGTTCCACGCGGTGCAGGCCGCCAAGCTCTACCCCGACCAGAAAACCTTCGCCGATGCGGTGCCAAAAAACGATCCCACATCGATCCTCAGCGACTGGCAGATGCAGAAAAGCCAGCGCAACTTCGACCTCAAGCGCTTTGTCGCCACCAACTTTACCCTGCCGGCGGAGGGAGATAAGTACGTGCCGCCAGCCGGCCAGAGCCTGCGTGAGCATATCAACGGCCTGTGGCCCGTGCTGACGCGCTCCACCACCCAGGCAAGCCAGTGGGACTCCCTGCTGCCGCTGCCGAAGCCTTACGTGGTGCCGGGCGGGCGCTTCCGCGAAGTTTATTACTGGGACAGCTACTTCACCATGCTGGGGCTGGCGGAGAGCGGCCACTGGGATCGCGTGCAGGACATGGTCGATAACTTCGCCACCGAGCTGGACAAATATGGTCACATCCCGAACGGTAACCGCAGCTACTACCTCAGCCGCTCGCAGCCGCCGTTCTTTAGCATGATGGTCGACCTGCTGGCGAAACACGACGGCGACGCGGTCTACAGCAAATACCTGCCGCAGCTGCAAAAAGAGTACAACTACTGGATGGCGGACGCCGACAGCGACGCGCTGAAAGCGGGCCACGCCAGCAAGCGCGTGGTGAAGCTGAAAGATGGCACCCTGCTCAATCGCTACTGGGATGCACGCGACGTGCCGCGAACCGAATCTTATATGGATGATATCGCCACCGCGCAGAAGGCCAGCGGCCGCGACAAGCCGGAGCTGTACCGCGATCTGCGCGCCGGAGCCGCTTCCGGCTGGGACTTCAGCTCGCGCTGGTTTGATAAGCCCGGCGATCTGTCGACCATCCACACCACGCAGATTGTGCCGGTCGATCTGAACGCCCTGATGTTCCACCTTGAGCAGACGCTGGCAAAAGCCAGTAAAGTCGCCAAACAGGATGAGGCCAGCCAGCGCTTCGCCGCTTTGGCGCAAAAGCGTCAGCAGGCAATCAACCAGTATCTGTGGGATGACAAGCAGGGCTGGTACGCCGACTACGACTGGAAGAAAAACAGCGTGCGCCCGCAGCTGACCGCTGCCGCGCTGTTCCCGCTCTATCTGCAGGCGGCCACCGATGACCACGCCAGCCGTACCGCGACGGCGGTGAAGGCGCAACTGCTAAAAGAGGGCGGGCTGGTGACCACCACCGTCAACAACGGCCAGCAGTGGGATGCGCCGAACGGCTGGGCGCCGCTGCAGTGGGCGGCCGTCGAAGGGCTGAATCACTATGGTCAGCAGGATCTGGCAAAAGAGATCGGCATGCGCTTCCTGCAAAACGTGCAGGCCACCTACGACAAGGAACATAAGCTGGTCGAGAAATACGTGGTGGAAGGGAAAGGGCTGGGCGGCGGCGGCGGCGGTGAATATCCGCTGCAGGACGGCTTCGGCTGGACCAACGGCGTCACGCTTAAGCTGATGGATCTCTACTGTCCAAAAGGGGTGACCTGTAATAACGTGGGCGATATCACCGCAGCGAAACCCGCCAACTAATCTGACATTGTTTTAACCGGGGCGATCGTCCGATCGCCCTGACTTAAACCTCACCCGCTCTCTTTCCCCTGCAGGCCGAAATAGCACGTTTACCTACAAAATTCAGGGTTGATATTTCCTTACTAAAAACTAACAATTCTCATTGTCATTCTCATATCGTTTTGTATTTAGCCGAGAGTGGCGCTTTTCGCTGGCCCCTCCACTCTTCCCGGGGCACCGCCTGTACCTCAAAAGGGACTCATAAAAAAATGACTTATAACCTGAAGCGTTCGGTTTTGTTGTGCGCTATCGCCATGACCGCTCCTGGTATTACCCTCGCCGCCAATGAAACTCTGGTGGTCACCGCCGCCCCGCCGCAGACCGCCGATAGCCCGACGCAGGGCTATACCGCCACCACCTCCACCGGGGCGACCAAAACCGATGAACCCTTGATCACCACCGGGCAGTCAATCTCGGTGGTGACGCGCCAGCAGTTTGTTGACCAGGGTGCCAACACGGTCAGCCAGGCGCTGAACTATACCCCGGGCGTATTCTCCAACTTCGGCGGTGGCGCCACGCGTTTTGATACCATCGCCCTGCGCGGCTTCCACGGCGGCGACGTCGATAACCTGTTCCTTGACGGCATGCGCCTGATGAGCGACGGCGGCAGCCATAACATCATGCAGATCGACCCGTGGTTCATTGAGCGGCTGGATATCATTAAAGGCCCGTCATCCTCCCTCTACGGCCAGACGGTGCCGGGCGGGCTGGTGAATATCACCATGAAGCGCCCGCAGTTTGCCCCCGAAGGCCACTTCCGCCTGACGGGCGGATCGCAGAACACCCGGGGGGCGGCATTTGACTACACCAATGCGATTAACGACCAGTGGGCATTCCGCCTGACGGGGATGACGCAGACCAGCGATACCCAGTACGACAACTCGCGCGAAGAGCGTTACGCCATCGCCCCTGCTCTGCTGTGGCAGCCGAGCGAAGATACCTCGCTGCTGCTGCGCGCCTATCTGCAAAAAGATCCGGCCGGCGGCTACCACGGCTCCACGCCGCTCTCCGGTACGCTGACCCAGCACAACGGCCAGTGGCTGAAGGATGGCTTTAACGAAGGTGAAAGCTCCGTCCAGCAGTACAAGCGCCGCGAGCAGATCTACAGCTACGAATTCTCACACCGCTTTAATGACATCTGGTCGGTGCGCTCCAACGCCAGCTATACCCACAGCAGCGTGGCGCTGGATCAGGTGTATCAGACCGGCTGGATCGGCAACAGTAACCAACTGGCGCGCGGCTATAGCGGCTCCCGCGGCTCGCTTGACGGCTGGTCGACCGATAACCAGCTGGAAGCGGATTTCGCTACCGGCGAGCTGCAGCACAAAGTGGTAGTGGGTGCGGAGTATCATCGCTTTACCAATGACGTCTGGACTGGCGCCGGGACTGCCAGCCCGCTCGATCCGTTCACCGGTGCCACCGCATCGCATGGCGTGGCGGTAACTTATCAGGATAACACCACGCGCCATTACTATCAGAGCGGGCTGTACCTGCAGGATGAGATGCAGTGGGATAAGTGGCACGCCAACGTCTCCGGCCGCTACGACCGCATTGTTTCGCAGCAGGACAACCACAGCACCGACATCAGCAAACGCCGCCAGGACGATCACATCAGCGGGCGCGCTTCCCTGCTGTATGCCTTTGACAGCGGGATCTCCCCTTACGTCAGTTACGCGCAGGCCATCACGCCTGCCAGCCTGAATGACAAGGACGGCAATGCGCTGAAGCCGTCGACTTCTGAGCAGTATGAAGCCGGGGTGAAATTCCAGCCGCCGGGCACCAACGACATGTATACCGCCGCGCTGTATGACCTGACGCAGAAAGATGTCGCCACGCGTGATGCCAATGACATTGGCAGCGCCAGCTATGTGCCGGCCGGTAAAGTGCATTCGCAGGGGATTGAGCTGGAAGCGCGTAATCAGCTGACGCCGCGCCTCAGCACCATCGCCGGATACACCCTGAACCGCCTGCGCTATAAAGAGTCGCTGGACGGCAATTCGGGCCACACCCCGCTGCTGACGCCAAACCAGATGGCTTCCGCCTGGGCGCATTACCAGTTTGATTACGGCATCAGTGCCGGGGCCGGGGTGCGTTACATCGGTAAGCAGTGGGCCAACGACGAGAACACCGCGCGCGTGCCGTCGGTGACGCTGGTCGATGCATCGGTGCGTGCCGATCTTGGCGGCTGGAACAGCCAGTTGAAGGGTGCGTATGTGCAGGTTAACGCCAACAACCTGTTTAACCGCGATTACATCGCCGCCTGCTACAGCACCACCAACTGTTACCTCGGTGCCGAGCGCAGCGTGATCGCTACCGTCGGTTACGATTTCTAAACCGCAGGCAGCAAAAAGGGAGGCATCAGCCTCCCTTTTTTTAATTCATGCTGCCGGTCAACTGCGGACTTTGCGGTAGATCCACAGCACGACAATCGCACCGATCACCGCGACAACAAAGCTGCCGAAGTTGAAGCCGTCAACTTTGCCGAAGCCGAAGAAGGTGCTGATCCAGCCACCTACCACTGCACCCACCACACCCAGTACGATGGTAATAATGAAACCACCACCATCTTTACCCGGCATGATCCACTTGGCGATAATACCGGCAATCAGACCAAAAATGATCCATGAAAGAATACCCATTGATAACTCCTTAATATCTTGTGATTTAACCGTCACTGTTTAACACGCCCTTAGTATAGGCGAAGATTATAAGTCTGTGATTTAAATCCAGAGTTTCAGAGAAACTTTTGTAAAAAATCCGTAAAGCCCGACGCAGGCTTGCCGATAACCGTATCAGAGTGGCTAACCGCATGATTTGCACCTGGACTGGAGCTGGATGTGAAAGAGGACGATAAAGAGCAGTATCTTAAACGTGGGACGCTGGCGGTCCTCGCCGTATTGCGCGATCTGCTGGAACATCAGACGCCGGTGATGGTTTCACATCCGCGCGGTCAGTTCATCACCCGCCTGCTGTCCGCAGATAAAGAGAGCCTGGTGCTCGATTACGGCAGCAACGACTACGACAACCAGCTGGCGAAAGAAGCCCAGGAGCTGCACGTCACCGCCGAAATGCGCGGCGCCAAAGTTGAATTTGCCCTGCCCGCGCTCAGCCTGAGCGAGCATGAAGGCCTGCCCGCATTTAGCGCCGCCCTGCCAGAACTGTTATGGATGATCCAGCGCCGTGAGTTTTTCCGCGTGAATGCCCCGCTTAGCCCGGTTTTCTACTGCTATATCCCCTGGCCGGATGGCTCCGGTGAGGGTCGCCTGCGCTTGCAGGATCTGTCGCTGGGTGGCATAGGCGTGCTGGCCGACGATGCGCTGCCTGAAGGGTTGGAATCCGGCGTCAGTATCAAAAAGCTGCGCGTGGAGATGGGTGAGTATGGGCGTTTTGAGGTGGATGCTCAGCTGATGACGATAGGTAAGCGCAGCGTGGTCGGCAGTAAAAGCGAAACCATCGTCACGCCGCGCCTCAGCTTACGCTTTCTGTCGCTCGATGCCGCGCAGGAGCGCGTGCTGCAGCAGGTGATCTTCTCGCTGGAGCGGCTGGCGCGCGATAAGGCCAACCGCTTCCAGTAAGCGTCAGATGGTGCGGTAAGCGGTGGTAACTTTCCACAGATAGCGCGGAGCCTGTGCCGCCGGATGTTTTTCCTGCACGTGCTGATAAAACTCTTCCGGGCTCATGGCGTTAATCATCGCAATCGCGCGGTCACGATCGCGTGAGAAGGTGCGCAGCAGCGCACCGGCGCCGTTGGCGTATGAGACAATAGTGGCGTAACGCAGGGTTTTCGGATCGCGGATACCCGCCAGCTGCTGCTCCTGCAAAATACGCAGGTAGGCGGCACCGATATCAATATTCTTTACCGGGTCGCGCAGTTCCGATTTGCTCGGCTGACCGCGCAACCCCGCAGCGCGATACACTTCCCGCCCTGCCGTTGAAGCTTTAATCTGCATCAATCCAATGGCATTCGACTTACTGACTACCGTTGGATTGCCGCCCGATTCAACCGTGATGATCGCTTCAATCAGCTTCTGGTCGATGCCGTTACGCTGCGCCGCCTGCTCGGTCATCATTGACCATGCACTCGCCACTTTTGAAGGCGGTGCCTGCGTCAGCGGGGTATCCGGCTGATGAGCCACTTTTCTCTCAGGTTCGCTGGAGCACCCTGCCAGCATTAAGGCCGCGACTATCGCTACCGTTTTCACGCTTTTCTGCACGCTTTTTCTCACGCTTATTTTATCCTGTGCGCCTTTGGTCTGGCGTTATCATACGGGTTACCGCAGGTCTGAGAATTGCCGTAACTCCTAATTTGTGCGCGCTACCAGTGACTTCGCCGCTGCGATTCGTCATCATCTGGGCCATACGGAGAAATTGGACCGCTGCCGGAGGAAATAAATCCACGACGGCGCATAAAAAACCAGCAAAGTGACGATTATGGCGATAACCCCACGCAACATTCATCTGATTGCCCCTTCCGGCTTCTGCCATAATCCGGCAGACGCCGAGCGCGGCGTTGCCCGCCTGCGGGCCGAGGGCCATCGCGTAGACAACGGTGACGTGATTACCCGGCGCGAGCAGCGTTTTGCCGGCAGCGATAGCCAGCGACTCGCCGATATCAACGATTTGGCGCGGCTGGAAACGCTGCCGGACATCGTGCTGGCGGTGCGTGGCGGCTACGGAGCCAGCCGCCTGCTGCCCGACATCCACTATTCTGCGCTGGCCGAGCGCCTGAACAATGCCCCGCTGGCGCTGTGCGGGCACAGTGACTTCACGGCGATTCAGCTGGCGCTGCTGGTGAAAAGTGGCGTTGTCAGCTTTAGCGCGCCGATGCTGGCCGGGAATTTCGGCGCTGAGACTTTATCTGAATTCACCCTCGACCACTTCTGGCGCGCCCTGACTTCGCCTAAATTAACAGTGGAATGGCAGACAGCCTCTCCCGCCGTTACTGCATCAGGCACGGTTTGGGGCGGCAATCTGGCCATGATCGCCTCGCTGATTGGCACCCCCTGGCTGCCAGAGTTCGACGGCGGCATTTTGGTGATCGAAGACGTGAACGAACACCCTTTCCGCATTGAACGCATGCTGTTGCAACTGCACTACAGCGGGATCCTTGCCCGCCAGAGTGCCATTGTCACCGGCAGCTTTAGCGGAACCACTTTGACCGACTACGACAACGGCTATGATTTTGCCAGCGTCTGGAACCTGATCCGCGACCTGACCGGTGTTCCGGTGGTCAGCGGTCTGGCCTTTGGCCACAGTGCCGACACCGTCACGCTGCCCCTGGGATCGCACGGGCAGCTGAACGTCAGCGGTACCACCGGCTCACTGACGCTGACAGGTTACCCGACGCTGCGCTGATCGTTAGGAGCGCAGACATGAAGCAGCTGTATGAAGATCTCTGGATATCCACGCCTGAGTTTCCTGCAGGCGAAGAGGAACCAGAATTGATGATGCACGGCTTTTTGTTGCAGCATCTGCGCGGTAATTTGCTGATTTCACGGGTCGAGAACCCGGAAGATCACCAGGTCATTGCCGATCGGGGCGGGATTATCCGCCACTACTTAACCCACTGGCACGAGGCTGGCCCGGGCGTGCGGCTGTTACAGCAGCGTTTTAACTCGGCCCTCTACTGCCACTCACGGGCGCTGGGCCAGGTGAGCCGCTTTGCGGAAGCCGATGCCACCTTTAATGCTGCGGAAGTTCACTGCGGCAGCTTCCACGTCGTGCCCACCCCGGGACACACGCCGGGCAGCACCAGCTATCTGTATGCCTCACCGCACGGTAAAACCTATCTGTTTGTCGGTGACACTGTCACATTATCCCGCGATCGCTGGGTAACGGTGCTGGTCGAGGAGAGTAATGAAGCAGACCTGCGCCAGACGCTTGAATTTTACCGCGCGCTGCGCCCGGATGTGGTGCTGATGGGCACCACCGCCGGGCATCTGGCGTGGCAGGAGGTGGACGTGCGCCAGTGGCTGTCGCTGCTTGATGAGGCGGAGAATAATCCGCTGGATCTGCGCCACCACGAGCACCTTCTGCCCGGCCATCACTGATTAGGCTGGCGGCTTATGTACAGCCATAATAAACATCATTGGCCGCTCGCGCTCTTCCGCCAGCGCCGGCTGTAGAGCGACCTGCTCTGCGGTTGGCCCCCACTCATCCAGCGCGCTGATAACAAACCCTGCGGCAATCAGCATATTAATCCAGCTCGCCAGCGTGCGATGCTGTTTGATCACGCCATCAGCAAACCAGTTAGTGACGCGCTGGCCTTCCTGCTGATAGCCGCTGACCGGCCAGGATTTCTGCTGGTTGTCATCAATATGCCAGCCCTGCCGGGCTGGCGCGGTATAGATAGGGTGTTCGGCCGTGAAGATAAACTGGCCGCCGGGCTTCAGTGCCGCAAACACCACCGCCAGCATCGCCGGTAGTGCTTCGACATAGTGCAGCGCCAGCGCGCTGAAGGCGACATCAAAGGTCTGTGCGGGCAGCTGCAGGGTTTCGAGATCCGCTCGCTGCCAGGCAATTGCCGGGTTATCGCCCAGGCTGATGGCTTTCTCCAGCATCTTTTCGGAGACATCCAGCGCCAGCACGGAGTGCGCGCCCTGCTGGCAGGCATAGCGGCTAAACCAGCCATAGCCGCACCCGAGATCAACCACCTCTTTTCCGGCAAGCTCCGGTAGCAACGCCTGCACGCTCGGCCACTCCGGTGCGCCATCCAGCCCCTTAACCGAACGATCTAATGTGGCATAACCGGCAAAAAAAGCCGGATCGTCATAAATATTTTGCGCCATGGTCTTTTCCTTTTATCAGCCTGGGCAATTTTAATGCTGATATGCGCCTGATGAAAACCCCTGCAGAAGGGTGCAGATAAATAGTCATTGAACCTTGTCGTGGTTACCTGTATTTTTATACAGCAAAAAATAACAAGGAGCAGAGATGTTTGTTGAACTGATTTATGACAAGCGCAACGTTGCGGGTCTGCCGAATGCCGAACAGCTGATCCTGGCCGAGCTGGAAAAGCGCGTGCAGCGTGTGTTTCCCGATGCGCTGGTCAAGGTAAAACCGATGCAGGCCAACGGCGTGAAAAGTGACGCCAGTAAAAGCGATAAGTCCACGCTGTTACGCATTATTGAAGAGATGTTTGAGGAAGCCGATCAGTGGATGGTGTCTGAAGAATTTTGATGATGTAACTGCGAGGTCAGCCAAAAAAATTGATTTTAATTAAGATTGAAGGTGCTTTTCATTTGCATTAATTGAGAATCATCCTATCATGCTAATTAATAGATTTCCCTGGTGTTGGCCCGCATTAAAGCTCTTCGCGGGCTTTTTTTTGCCTGAAAGATAAGGCAGCTTAACCAGTTAGTCACTTTTCCCGCATCCCCTGCCGGTAGCGCGCCCCGCCGCAGGAAGCTTTAGCGCCCGTTGCGTTCGGCCAGCTCTTCACTCAATAAATCACACACTTTTGCCGCAAAAGCCGAGCTGTCACGCAGCATCTGAATGGCCTCCTCAAGAGTCTGTGGCGGCATCTGCCCCACAATACGCCAGCCAAGCGCGATGTTTTTGGCATCGATAAGCCGTTCGGAACCCTTTTCACTTGCCGCACTTTCAGACACGTTTCTCTCCTGCTGTAAATTTTGGACCTATTTTACGGAGCCAGGCGGCATTATCACAACCCCACATCCTGATGGAAATCGGCTAACGGTTAATTTTTACACTACATTTGCTTAAAATTTGCATTTTCCGCGCTTATTTCGGACTAATGCCAGATAAAAGACAGACAATTCTTAACGGTAAACCCCCTTTTATCCCCTATGCGCGTGCGCATTCTCAGCCCTATACCCTGATTCAGTCCCTTCCCCTCGACAAATAAAAAAATCGCCCGATTAAGGGCGATTTCGGCTTAAGGCGGCAAACTAACTGAAATAGGGCATCTTGCGGTCAATACCATTAATATTGAGCGTGACATAGCCGGCCGGCACCGTGCTGGCCGGGGCTGCGGCCACCGCGGTGGCCAGCGTCACCACGCCATTTTCGTTCGCGCCAAGACCTGCCAGCCCGTTATGCATGCTGAGGCGTGCGTTGGGGGTAACGGTGCCAATCTGCGTCTCATCCGTGACTTCGTTCAGGTCCGGGGTATACAAGGAACACTCCCCCGACTCAAAACGCGTTGGTCCGGTAGAGCGCAGATTAAACATGGTGTCACCGCTGCCTGCCTTCAGCTTCACCCAGACCTCGACAATATTTTCATAGCTGCGCTTGTATTTGACATCTAGCACCGCAGGCTGCCCGCGGTGGTACATATCACCCCATACTGCGCTGGCGCAGCGCTGAAAATTGAGCCAGGTGGCGCCGGAGGCCACCGTCTGCGTCGGGCTGCCCGCCACTCCGGAGGGATTAGCAGTGGACATCTTGCCGATAAGCTCAATCGTCCACTGCTGATTCACCCTGGGGAAGACAAACTTGCCCACCTTGAACCATTTATCGCTGTCAGCCGTGTTGGTCAGCTTGTAGCCGCTGTACCAGCCTGCCTTCATCGACCCGGTCATGGTGGTGCCGAAATTCTCATCCCGGCGCCAGCCGCCTTCGTATCCTGACAGCCAGCGCCCGCTGGCGTTGTCCAGGCTGACTTTCGCCCCCGCCTGTAAATTAAGCTGGCGGAACAGCGCGCGGCTGTTGTTCATACTCAGCGGGTTATCGCAGTCCTCCACGCTGAGGGCGTCAACAATCCACTGCCCGTTGGTCAGGTCACCCGGGAAGCGCGTATGTTCAATCCACACGTTGCGAATAATCCCCTGAGTCATACGCGGCATCATCCGCGTGGCGTCAGCGAAGCCATACTGGAAATTGGCATTGGTCAGCTCGACGGCCGTAGCATGATCCCACACGCCGTTAGGGGAGTTAGACCAGCCCACCTCAAATACCCGCGCGTAGGTGTACTGGGAGTAGATTTGGTCAAAGCGGGTATCGAGCGTGTCGAGCAGTTTGATCGCCGTGCCGCCATTGTACTGCACGCGGAAGCAGCGGATATTCACAAACTCCCCTTCGATAGTGATGTTTTCGAAAAACGGCTGCACGTTGGAGAGCATATCCGGGGTAATCGCGCCCGTTGTTGCGCTGGTGTCCGCCGTTGCCTGCCCGTTCCAGCTGATGCCGCGGATCACCGTACGGCGCGCGTTCACTTTGAACACGGTGCTGGGCGATTTATCAGAGACAATCACCGTGCGCGGCGTAGCGCCATAAGGGCTGTCATCACCGTACAGGGCAAAGCACGGAATTTCGCTGGCGGTAAGGTCAATCGGGTTGATCAGGAACTTGCCGGCGGGAAAACGTACGCCAAGATTTTTGGCATTGCTATCGTAGCTTTGTGACCAGCTGAACATGCGTTTGAAGGCATCACTGTCGTCGGTAATCCCGTCACCGCGCGCGCCAAAGTGATAGAGATTGACCTGTTCAGTGTCATTGATGATGCGCTTCCAGAAAAAGCCGCTGCCTTTGGCTACGGTGCCGCCGTCATCACTCAGGGGGGTGGTGCCGGAGAAGCCGACAAAGTCGCCGCCGCCGTGGAAGGTGGAGTCTTTATCGTAGTAACGTTTGAGCATGGCGATATCACCGGCCTTAGCAGGTGCAGTGGTACGCAAATCGGCAAAGCAGTTAACTTCAATCATAAATACCTCCGGGATGAGACAGGCGAAACCTGTCGGGGATGCCCTGACGGGCGATGTGAAGGGGTTTTCAATGGAATCAGGCTTTAACGGTCGCCAGGCCGCAGTACCGCAAATATCGTGGCGACATTGCCTTTGGCACGATAAACCGCCGCGCAGAAGATCAGATTGATCACCACCGCCGCCCAGTGCGTATGCACGTAAACATCAAAAAGAAAGCGGAACGGTACCGAGGCATAGGCGAGGATGATCAGGTATGCCAGCCAGGAAGCCCACCACTGGTGTTTAGCCCCGGGCTTATAGAAAAACATCAGCCTCAGCACGATAGCCGAACACACCACCACATTGGTGATAACGATTGGATCACTTGTTGCCATGATGACCTCCTCTCCAGCGTGTCAGCCAGGTTGCTGGATCCTGCTGGCTGAAAAACGTCAGCGTTTTAATCGCCAGTGCGGAGAGCAGCACCGCGCCCAGGCCGTCCAGCGGTTTATCGCTATAGCCGAGGATCTGCGCCAGCTTCGCCCCAACCAGACCTGCGCCGTACACGCCCACAATCCAGGAAACCACAAAGTAGGCAGCGCGGCGGATAACCTGAATATCTGCCGCTGTGGCAACGTAAAACACCGCACCGGCAAAGGCGCCAAAGAGTACCCCATAGTCGGTGGTGCCTGGCATGCCGAACAGGCCAGCGCCCGTCGTCACCGCAGCGCCCAGACTGACTGCTAATATTGATGCTGCCATATTGCCTCCGTTGCTCTGCCCTCAGAATTCAGAGATAAAAAAAGCCCCAACGTAATGTCGGGGCTGCTTAGCGTTCACCGTGCTGGCGGGGAAGCGCGTTTTTATAAAGTTAACCTGCTTTTTGCGTACGCGTGAGCCGGAAAGAGAAATTTTCAGCAATTTTTAGTACCGCAGATTTATTGACGCGCTCGAGGCACCTGCAGTGAGCGCCGCGCCAGTTCGCCTGAGCGTTCATTGCGCCCTGGCTGAAAACAGCTCATATTGCAGCTGGAGTGACAGTAAAGTGTCCAAACGCGAGGTCATATGAAGTGTAACAATATCCACCTGCAGAGCATTGCGCCGCCTGCGGTTTTCTCCGGAATCCCACCCGTTGCGTTAAGCGATGCCACTATTCTTGAGCGCAAAAACAAACTGCTGGCGCGGATGAGTGACGCGGGCTATGACGCCCTGGTGATTTATGCGGATAAGGAGCACGGTGCAAATTTTGAATATCTCACCGGTTTTATTCCGCGCTTTGAAGAGGGGCTGCTGATCCTCAACCACAGTGGACAAGCCAGCCTGATCCTCGGCAATGAAAACCTGAAAATGGCTAACCACTGCCGCATCCCGGCTGCGCTGCACCACTGCGCGTTTTTCTCGCTGCCGAATCAACCGATGGCGCAGGAACAGCCGCTTGAGGCCCTGTTCAGCGCGGCAGAGCTTGGCGATAAAACTAAGATTGGCGTGGTGGGCTGGAAGATGTTTACCTCCTCCACGGCGGATAACCGCAAGATCTTCGATCTGCCGTGGTTTATCGTCGAGGCGCTGAAAAACAGCCTGGCGGATAATGCCGTGCTGGAGAACGCCGCAGATCTTTTTATCAGCGGCGAGAACGGCGCCAGAACCACGAATAATGCCAACGAGATCGCGCATTATGAGTACGGCGCTAACCTCGCGTCCTGCTGCATCCTCGCGGCGATGAACGCGGTTGAACCGGGCCTGCGTGAGAGCGAACTGGGTGCGCTGCTGGCCGCCGAAGGCCAGTACCATACGGTGGTGACCATTGCCGCTGCCGGGCAGCGCTTCGAGAAAGCCAACCTCTACCCCAGCTATAAGCAAATCGAAGCGGGACAGCCACTCTCGATGACCACCGCCTTTAAGGGCGGGCTTTCCAGCCGCAGCGGCTTTGTCATTAGCGATGAAAGCCAACTGCCGCGACATCAGCATGACTATTTAGACCGCGTGGTGAAACCCTACTTCGCAACGGTCGCCAGCTGGCTGGAAGCGATTCGCATCGGCATGCCCGGCGGCGAGCTTTATCACCTTGTTGAAACGGTGCTGGAGCAGAAAAAATATGGCTGGCACCTGAACCCGGGCCACCTCGGCGCTGATGAGGAGTGGATGTCATCCCCCGTGTATGCCAACTCGGCGGAAACCCTGAAAAGCGGCATGATCGTGCAGATTGATATTATCCCCTCCGTACCCGGCTACAGCGGCACCAGCTGCGAGGAGTGCATCGCGCTGGCGGACGGGGCGCTTCAGGCGCAGATCCAACGCGACTATCCCGATCTCTGGCAGCGCATCAGCGCCCGGCGCCACTACATCATTAACACGCTGGGTATCGATCTCAGCGATGAGGTCATCCCGCTATCGAATACCGTGGCATACCTGCGCCCGTTCCTGCTCAACAAGCAGTTGGCGCTGGTCTGCCGTAAGCCTCACGCCAGCTGATACTGCACCGAGAGCTGCCCTTTCTTCTCTTTCACCTTAAGGATGCGGACCTCGCCGACCTGCGCAGTGGAATCCACATGGGTGCCACCGCAGGCATAGGCGGGCAGCTCGCCCCAGGTGACCTTGCGCCGCCCGGCTTCTTCACTCAGCTGCCGGCGTAGCCCCTGCGCCACCAGCGCCGCGACGCCCGAGGTGAAATCCTCAGCGCTGACGGCGCTGAGCGGCTCGCGCGGCTCGAATACCACGCGCCCTTCCCCCGGCCGATGGTCGCCCTTATTGCCGTACCAGCCAAACTTCTCGCCCACCGCCGCTATCAGATGCCCGGCGGAGTGATAGCGGGTATGCAGCTGGCGCAGCGCAGCGTCGACGCGCAGATCCACCGCCCCCAGCGCTAGCGGGCCATCGGTATAGTGGGCGACTTCGTCCCCTTCCTGCACCGCATGCAGCATGTTGACCGCGCCCAGCGTGCCCCGATCCGAGGGCTGCCCGCCGCCCTTCGGATGAAACAGGGTGGACGAGAGGATCACGCGGTAGCGCCCATCCTCCTGCGCGCTGCAGCCGATGACGCTGCTGGTACATTCCAGCGCATCGCTGTGGTAGTAAAGTCTTTCAGTCATCGTATATTTCCTTATCTGTTAGCCTGCAAAATTCTTCAGCGCATCGACGGTGGTGGTGGAGCCGCCGCAGACAATCACCAGCACATTGTTCAGCCCGGCGGCGGGGATTTTTTTGCCGTACAGCAGGGCCAGCGCCGCGCCGCAGGCCGGCTCCACCAGCGTGCGGTGATCGTCAAGAAATGCCAGGCAGGCATCAACGGCCTGACGATCGCTGACGCGCAGCGGGATGACCGGCCTCTCTGCCGCCACGTCAAAAGCACGCTGGCACACCTGACGCGCCCCGAGCGTGGTCGCTATCCCGGACAGTTGCGCAAGCTCGGTCAGGCATCCCGCCTGCAGGGATGCATAATAGGAAGCCATGCCCTGGGTTTCGGCAGCATATATCGGCACATCGTGCAGCCCGTTACGCCGCAGCCCTTCATCCACCCCGGCGAGCAGCCCGCCGCCACCTACCGCGACGACAACCGCATCCGGGCGCACACCTTCGGCCATCACCTCATCGATCATCGAGGCATGGCCCTGCCACAGTAGCGGGTCATCAAACGGATGGATAAACACATCGTCATTCCCCCGCAGCGATTGCGCCCGTTCGTTGGCTTCTGACCACATGCTGCCATGCACTATGACCTCGGCACCCTCTATGGAGAGCAGATGTTTAGCGCGCTCGGTGGTGGTTTCCGGTACCACCACCACCGTCGGCACGCCAAGCCTGCGCCCGGCATAAGCCACAGCCAGGCCGGCATTACCGCCGGATGAGGTGATGAAACGCTTTGCACCATTGGCATAGTGCTGCTCACAAACATAGCCAATACCGCGCATCTTGAACGATCCGCTGGGCTGTGAGGCTTCCATCTTCAGCCATATGCGCGTGTTTGCCAGCTGGCTGAGGGGCAGAGATTCAATCAGGGGGGTAACGATATTCAGGGACATAACCACGACTCCAGAAAGGGATAACCGGACGATCAGCTGCCCGATTTTTTAAGTTCATCCAGATAGTTATAGATGGTGTAACGCGTAATACCGAGCGCTGCGGCGGCTTTCTCGACGCCGCCTTTCATCAGGAAGATCCCCTTCTCCTGCATCTGCCTGACCGCCAGCAGCCTGGCCTTTTTGCTGTCGGCCCTGCTGCTACCGGGGCTGAGTTCCGTGGCGCTGGTGATGATGTCGCGCATCAGATCTTCGATATTTTCATGCGCGGCCTCAATGGTATTTTGTCGCGGCGCCGCATCATCCTGCGGGGGAATGGTGCGCGTAAGGCTTTGCAAAATAGTCAGCGCATCGCTAATGCTCTGGTTATCGACGTTAATGCAGAGCGCGGCAAAAGGTGCTTTCCCCGGGGTGCGATAAAAGGCGGTGCTGCTGCGCAGTGGCGCACCGCTACTGCTGTAGGTGGGGTAATCCAGCATCAGGGTGACCGGCTCAGCGCTCGCATCCATCGCGCTGATAAAGGCTTTGTCACTGCGCAACCCCGCCAGCACCGAGTCCCCTCTGCGCCGCCCGGTCACGTGCGGATTGGCGATTTCGGCAATGGAGAACTCCGGCGAGCGCAGATCGTGCAGCACCACTTCGGTATTGGCAGCAATCACGCTGCCGATAACGCGCACCGCCGCGGCCAGCATCAGCAGGAGATCGTCCTGGTAGCGAGAGTCAGCGAGGTTCATAGCAGATCTCTATTAAACATTATGTTGACGATAATAGCGATAAACGCGTTTAGATCAACATAATGTTGATCTAAACGCGGATCTCTCTGCTTCCGGCCAGGCCGCTGGGAGGATTTGATGATTAACTGGCGGAGCGCGTGTCCCCTGATACAGAGTCGGTGAGTGTCGCCCTCACATGAGGCAGGCTCTGAGGATAGTTTTGCTGAACGAACTCAATCATTCTTTCGCGCACGTAGCAGCGCAAATCAAAGGCCGTTGGCGAGTTCTGCGCCGTCATCAATAACCTGATGGTCATGGTTTTTTCATTCGTATCGGTCACCTGCAGTACCTGAGTCTGCTTATCCCACAATTTGGTTTCGCTGAGGATCTGTTCAAAATGCTTACGCAGAGGCTCCAGCGGCATGGAATAATCGAGGTAGAGAAAAACAGAGCCTAAAATTTGCGCGTTATTACGCGTCCAGTTCTGGAAGGGATTTTCAGTAAAGTAGGTAATGGGAAGTACCAGCCGACGCAGGTCCCAGATACGCACCACCACATAGGTCAGGTTTATCTCTTCAATCCAGCCCCACTCATTTTCGACCACCACCGCATCATCAATTTTTATCGGCTGCGTAAACGCTATCTGAATGCCGGCAAACAGGTTAACAAGCGACTTCTGCAGGGCAAAACCGATAATGATCCCAGCCACTCCAGCACCGGCCAGAATCGTCGTACCGAATTTGCGCACGCTGGGAAAGCTGAGGAGGATCAGCGTCAGGCAGAATGACACCAGCAGCACGATAGCCACTTTCTTAACATACATTATTTGGGTACGAATTTTACGCGCGCGGAGATTATTCGACAGATTAATGTCATAGCGTATAAAAAGCATATCCTGCGCAACGTTGGTCAGGCGAATGAGAATAGAGCAGAATGATAAAATAATAAATATATTAAGCGTGGTGGTAATAAATCCCAAAGAGCCTGGCTGAATATCAATATAATGGCTCCCAACATTGATCAACATCAGGGGAATGAAAAGAAACAGTGAACCACGAAGATGCTTTTCCAGTGATTTAAACAGCTTACGGTCACGGCTCTGCCAGTAGCGGATGAACCTGAGCAGGATAAACCGGGCGAGGAATCCCAGGACGAGTGAGAGCGTGACGAGTAATACAGCAGGCACCCAGGTTGGCGCACCCGATAACTCACCAAATATCATTTGCATCCTTTACCCTTATAGCCAACTAACAACCTCAGGCTGTCAGATAAGTAACAAAATAAGTAACCGTTGTCTTGCCGGTTATCTGCGGAGTGATGATTGGCACAGATGAAACCTTCAAATACGCTTCGCAACTGTTTGAAAATCCCGAAATGCGCCAACAGCTTAAGGGTAGCACAGATGCAACCCCCTGAAATTCTGGGGGCGACGACCGAATCAGCGTCAGTGAGCAGGCGCGGTTGGCAGCTGGCCGGATGCTTCGTAAGCAACTTTCTTATCCTGACCAGAGGCCTGCGGCTCAAGTACGGATATGGCCTGAACGCTGTTTTCGAACAGCGACAATTCAGGCAGTATGGACACCCGGTAAAACATCAATGAAAAGGGATTTTATGTCGCCAAGATCGCCACTGCTAACGTTACCTCTGCTAACAACCTCACTGTTGCTGCTAACGGGCTGCCCGCCTGCACCGGATCTTACTCAGTGGCAGCGCCCGGATACCGATATCGACGGCGTGCGCGTTGCGATGGGTCAATGCGGCGTGCCCCTCCCCGGCCCCGATATCCCGAAAACCGACAATGAGTCAGTTCTCTATTATCAGTGCATGGAGAAAATGGGTTTTACCCGCAAGGACGGTTTCAAAATTTGCAGCGTTCGCGTCTATCATGATACGCCTGCCTGCCGCAGTCAGGAGCAGGGGCACCCGTTGAATCAAAGCCAGCTCGAAGCGCTGCCTTTTGTCGCAGACAGAGGGTTTCATCCGATAAAGCCGGAGTCCGGCGTGGACACGTCTTCGCTGATTAGCTGGCGTCAGGCCGGGGCATCGCGGCATTTTTCTCACGAAATTGAAAATGACCGGCAGGCGCTGACGGTGATGTATCAGTGCGGCTATCCACAGCCTTTAGGCTCGGTGCCTTACGTGCCGACGCTACGCAAAGCCGCTGAAGTTCAGCGTTGCATGCTGGATAAAGGCTTTGAGCCGAAAAACACGCTCAGCCTGGTCTGCCGCAATTACCCGCAGGTCACCGGCTGCCCTGAGCCGCTTGCCAGGGATTAACCACTCAATGGCGGGAATATCGCTTTCTGGCACCTTGCAGGGGGTCAGCTTACCAATAGTTGTGGTTAAGAGCGGGTTCAGATACCCCTTCAATAGCACCGGCGTTGACGCGTTTAAAAGCGTCGATTCGCCGCCAGCCATTACTGAACTTTCAATATCTCCTGCGCGCACCGCTGCCGTCACCTATTCCGTGACTGGCGCGCTGCGCAGTAAGAACAATAGTGGAATGCTAAATAATCAGCATCGAAATGAACAACCTGTCTCTTTGGCCAATTAATCAAGCTGTCGACAAATAAAACCCCTACCCAGCCTGGTCGAATATAGTTAATGAACATTTTCTGAATAAGTTTTACCGTATACTCAAAAATTACTCGTCAAAACAGTGATGCGCGATCACTATGAAATCGAGTATGATAGTTAAGTCGCATCTGCGTCACATAACAGGTAATGGCATTCAGGAATAGATGAAAATGACTACAGGATATTTGCGCCCTATCAATGAAAGAGAGCTTCAGCAATGGCAGGCTTTGTCTCATGACGATTATGTTATCGATTTAATGAAAAGTTTCGACTACCCAAGGAATAAAGCAGAGCAAGAAGCTGCTGAGGCAATACAGAAAGCATTACCTCTAGGGCTCAATACTCCACTGCAGCATATTCGCATTTATGAGCACGAACATCATGCTGTAGGCTACCTTTGGTACAGCCTTGAGGAGCGCTCAGCGTTTTTACTGGATCTGATGCTCCTGCCGTCTCACCAGGGAAAGGGGATTGGAAAGAACATGATGCAGGCGTTGATTAATGAACTGCGTGATGCAGGCGCCAATGAACTTGAACTTCGCGTCGCGCCGCATAATCAGCGGGCTATATCCCTGTATGAACAAGCTGGTTTTCGTCTGACGGGCCTGGATATGCATCTAACCCTTACTCGATAAATAACAAACCAGGTATATTCCCAGCCCCGACCATCTGACCATTTAACCCGGACAACTTTATACTGGGGTGGCTTGGAAACCGTCATAGAGCCGGAGCAAAGCTTAATGAGAAGCTTATCGAATACTAAGAGGTAAGCCTCTCATTTAAACCATTTATCTGATTGTCTCTTGTGACGGGTTAAATGTCCCCACTATTTTTAATGGACATTATCGCGTGAAATGCCGCTATAGTGGTCGACTGCTGAAGTATCCCCAGAAATGACTTCTATCGCTAAACGTCCGCAAACCGGTCTGAGCTCAGCCTGAGCACGCCGGAACCGCAAAAGACGCTCCCTGCTGGCCTCGGCACGCGGCATCCCTGCCGCGTGACGTCCGGCTTACCTCTGGCCGAGCTCATCCCCGCACTATCATCGTGCTCGCTGTGGGTTTTCAAACCGCGACGCTGAGGCTTTGAGTGCAAGGAGGGAGGGCTGATTGCAGCAGGCCCACGGCCAGGGATGGCCGTGAGCCAGGCTACAGGGATGTATTCATGCCGGTGCGGAAAGCAGCCCTCCTTCCTGAAACCGGGCACCTGTCATCCCGCGATAAAATTCAGAACAATATTTTGTGGGGATACCTCAGGGGTCGACTGGCTTTGTCGCATTCGTTTAGGCGGGTTAATAACCGTTGCGCATGGTCGCAACGACCGCCGGCTATGTACTTCGCTTACTTGCAGGACCGTAAGGTCGTGCGTACTCAACATCACCTCACCAGGTAGCGCGGTATTTTGCAGGCAGATGCCTGGAGTGAACGCGCCAGTTGAAGCTCAACCGGCTCATCGAGGTAACAACCATTGCGTTTAATTTTGTTCAGTGATCTGACCAACCAATGGGTAATGGAATGCTTCTTCCGGAGCCAGAAGACAAAATGGATACCGGCGAAGGGCCAGGACATACAGGAAAGCTGGCATTTTATAATTTCATTTACTTTTCATTTAGATAACCAGAGTATTATGTAACTCGCATGATACTATCCTCTCTTTAGCTGAAAGTATTTGAAAACTTTCTCTTCGATAAGATGTTAATATTTTATAGAGGTATATTAATGATATTCTGGTTTCGTATTTCACTTGCCACTTTATTGTCAGCAGCATTTGGATTTACATTTCATGTATTATATGGAAGAGGAGTGGCTGCTGAATACATGGATAATGCCATAAAAACAGGCAAGATGGACGGCGTATTACAAGAGCCTTACCCCTTATATATTATAGTTATCGCTGCGTTGACCTCTTTGATACCTACTATAGGAAAGGTTTTTATCTGGTTGTTTGTTCGTGATAAACTCCCTGGAAATAGACTCTTAACTAAAGGATTTGTTTTCACCTGTCTAATGATTATTGCTGACGGAGGATTATTACGCCAGGACTTCATGAATCTCCTTGTAGGAATGCCTATGGATGTTTGGTTTGTACATGGTGCGGAACAATGGATTATTGTTCCAGTTATGTGCTTTCTTATTGTTTTTTTATCCCCTAAGAAGATATGAAAAAATAATATTGTCAGCATACTTTTTGTAAGCGTCATTATTGATGATTTCAAGTGACCAGCTAAGATCAACCAGACCTTTATCGTTTTCCAGTATTGGTTTTCTGACTGATTAAGTGATTATCAACCGTGATTTTCATGCGTCTGGAGGCCAGTCATGCACTGAGCAGTACGCCACTGCCATTTCCTGGCACTGTTGCAAAGTTCGCGATGAGGTAGCCTTTTGTCTTATTAATAGGCCTCACATTTCAAAAATTCTGCTTATCAGACGCATTTCGCCCAGTGGGTCACCATAATAAAATACTGAGGCCTGGCCTTTGCGTAGTGCACGCATCACCTCAATTCTTTTAATAGTGGCGTAAGCCGTCTTCATGGATTTAAATCCCAGCGTGGCGCCGATTATCCTTTTTAGTTTGCCATGATCGCATTCAATGACGTTATTCCGGTACGGAATCTGTCGATGTTCAACGTCAGGCGGGCATCGACCTTCGCGTTTGAGTAACGCAGCGCACGTCCATAGGTGGGCGCTTTATCCGTGTTGATGGAGCGTGGGATCTGCCACTTCTTCACGTTATTGAAGATTTTACCCAAGAACCGGTATGCCGCCTTGCTGTTACGACGCTGGGAGAGGTAAAAATCGACAGTGCGGCCCATGCTGTCAAATGTGCAGTACCGGCGAACCGCCCATAGGATGATGTCTCTCTGAAAATGCCGGCCTTTGAATAGGTTCATGTGTTACTCCATCAGCAAATGGGGCGATCAGTCTATCACCTACAGATTTTTGCAACAGAGCCCATTTACTGGCCTTGGCCTCATTCTGGCGCTGTCATTTCAGAGACTTCATGCTGGAAAACGTAAGGGTCTGACAGCAGCTGGAACTGCTCATCATCCGGGTAGGTCACCGCCACGTGATAATCCTCACCCGCGAATGCTTTTACTGCCGTGAGGTCTAACCAGTAAGTCGCGAGGAAGAAATGCTCCCACTCGCCCTGAGTTGCGCGCCGGACAAATGCTCCCTGATTTCCGGGGGTGTTTTGAGAGTGTTCAATACCGGTTTTCTGCAGGTGTGCGCTGAAGCCTTCGGCATGTTTGAGAGGCACGCAGCCGTGCCAGGTTCTGACGATCATGGGCTATTCCTTTTTTTCATCAATCCTTATTCTTATGCAGCATGTTGTGCAATGCCAGCATAATCACACATATCCCTACAAATATCAGAAACCCATATCCCAGCAGATGGAACAGCCAGATACCCGCCACTCCACCGAAAAGAAATGCCCCTAACGTCGAGGCGTGCAGCCTGAGCCTTTCAAGATATAGCGGGGCATCTTTAGGGGATTCTTTGCGTCTAACCACATCAAATAACATGGCCAACTCTATACCTATATCCGTAGACGTTCCTGAAATATGCGTTGTTCTGACTCGTGCGTTGGATATTCGCGTTACCACGGCGTTCTGTAATCCCATCAGAAAACTCAGGCTCAGGATAAGTATGACGCCTGCTGAAACAGGTTTCAGCCAGATTTCAACCATACCCAGTACGACAAGGCCAATCCCCTCACAAATGATGTTCACGGCATAAACCGCGCGCATGTTTCTTCTGCGACCCGCATTGATCATAAAGGTAGAGACTGCTGAGCCGGCGATGAAGATACAGACAATTTCGAAAAAGAAAATGCCGGGTGCAAGGTTGGCTTTAGCAAGGTGATCCGATAGAGAAGAGACGTTACCGGTCATGTTGGCAGAGAAAAAGCCCACAACTTCAAAGGCTGCTGTGTTCAGGGCTCCGGCAACCGCAGCTAGCGTGCAGGCAAGTTTGGTATCTGCACTGTTGCTACGTAGATTTTCAGTACTAATTAACATAGAAGCAGCCGCGTTCAACTGAGGTCATCCTATGTTCCGCTCATTTCAAATCAGGAACAAGACCACAAACTGAAAAAGGAAAATGCTCCGGTTGCCTAAAGCATTGCTGGCGAACGATCTTCACAGGTGCGCAGTTCCGAAAACGCACGCCAGAGTGACAGATGCCTGTCTGTTCATTCATACATACTGATTGAATGTCCACTTATTGTACTACTTCAGCTCAGCTTATGATTGAAGGGGTAGTTATAATGACTCTCAAGTCAATTCCCACTTCAGAACTTCCAGCAAGATTTCGCTGATGTCAGTGCCGCTATCGCAAGGCTCGTGCAAAAGCTAAGACATCTGATTCAGAACACCGAATTTTCGACACTTATGAGTATGGGTATCAGTGCTGGTCTTTCCCGGTAAAGACCTAAAAGTAAAATCAAACGCGGGCGCAGTACCGGTTTTTTTGGCCTGACTTTCCTCCCCTTCTACCTGATACTTGCTCTGTACTCATCGAATTATATTAAAGTTTTTCCTAACGCGAGGAGAGTGCTCACGCAGCTTAGGCTGTGTTTGGATTACCTTTCCCTTGCACGAATTTATGCCTGTGTAACGCAGGCTTTTATCTGCATCTAACGACTTGAGCGAGAGAGGTGCAAAATCGGAACGATGAAGATTAATCATAGTAGCACGCTATCTAATAGCGCATTAATGAACTACCTTAAAGAAAGGATCCATTGCTGGTTCCATTTAGGGTGCAGATTATACCGCCGGCAGCTTGCCGGTTTTTTTTTTGCCTAAAATTGCAATTATAACTGGCACTACTAAACTCAAATTGACACAAGATAGTGTCAACCTCATAGAGCCATGGCTCTGCGTAACAAGGATTTTCGCCCGCCATAACTTTTGCGGGCAATTTTTTGCATGTTTTTTAGTGCCACATTAGACTGGTTTTACTTGCGCATCACCTGCGCAATTGTTACCTGGTAAGAGATTTATCTCTATCAATCGCGAGCGGTTCAGAGCCTCTACTTAGTTCATTTAGGGCATGCAACGTCGCAAGCTGTGCATGGCGAGCTCCATCACAACCACGTTCAATAAAGCCAGATTATATAGAACTGTAATTAGGCTGAGTTTTATACAGTTTGGGGAAGGGTTGTGGGGACGTTTAGAGGAAAAGTTTTCTCGGGGTGAAACGATGGCGGGAACACGCGGTCCCCGCCGACAAACACCATTACATGTGTTTGATCATCGCGTCGCCAAACTCTGAAGATTTCAGCAGCTTAGCGCCGTCCATCAGGCGCTCAAAGTCATAGGTCACGGTTTTGGCAGCGATTGCGCCTTCCATGCCTTTAACGATCAGGTCTGCAGCTTCGAACCACTCCATATGGCGCAGCATCATCTCTGCGGACAGGATAACGGAACCTGGGTTCACTTTATCCTGGCCTGCATACTTAGGTGCGGTGCCGTGGGTGGCTTCGAACAGGGCACATTCGTCACCGATGTTTGCACCCGGAGCAATACCGATACCGCCAACCTGCGCCGCCAGGGCGTCAGAAATGTAGTCACCGTTCAGGTTCATACAGGCGATAACGTCATACTCGGCCGGACGCAGCAGGATCTGCTGCAGGAACGCATCGGCAATCACGTCTTTAACCACGATCTCTTTGCCGGTGTTCGGGTTCTTGATTTTCATCCACGGGCCGCCATCGATCAGCTCGCCGCCGAACTCTTCTTTCGCCAACTGGTAACCCCAGTCTTTGAAAGCGCCTTCGGTGAACTTCATGATGTTGCCTTTGTGAACCAGCGTAACGGAATCACGGTCGTTAGTGATGGCGTATTCGATGGCAGCACGAACCAGGCGTTTGGTGCCTGCTTCAGAGCACGGCTTCACGCCGATACCACACTGCTCAGGGAAGCGAATTTTCTTCACGCCCATCTCATCACGCAGGAACTTGATGACTTTATCTGCTTCCGCGCTACCCGCTTTCCATTCGATACCTGCATAGATATCTTCGGAGTTCTCGCGGAAAATGACCATATCGGTCTCTTCCGGGCGTTTAACCGGGCTTGGTGTGCCGGTGTAGTAACGGACAGGACGCAGGCAGATGTACAGATCCAGCTGCTGACGCAGGGCAACGTTCAGGGAACGAATACCGCCGCCGACCGGGGTGGTCAGTGGGCCTTTGATGGCTACGCGATATTCTTTAATCAGTTCGAGAGTTTCTTCTGGCAGCCAAACATCCTGGCCATAAAGCTCTACCGATTTCTCACCGGTATAAATTTCCATCCAGGAAATCTTACGCTCACCGTTGTAAGCCTTCTGCACAGCGGCATCGACAACTTTAATCATCACTGGAGACACGTCAACGCCAATGCCATCACCTTCGATAAACGGGATGATTGGATTGTTTGGTACGTTGAGTTTTCCCTGGACCAGGGTGATTTTCTGACCTTCCGCCGGAACAACTACTTTGCTTTCCATTAACCTCTCCTATCGAGCGCTTTTTTGTTAATGATTTGTAAGATGCGCGTCAATACTACTTGAATATTGACTCCGCGCCAATCTTCTCGGGTTTGCGGTATAATGCGCCTATTGTTACCAAGTGCAAAGACTATGCGAAAAACTCCCGTTACGAATCACCGCCTTAAACGTTTCAGCCAGCGTAAAGCCGCACCGATCGTGGACAAAGGCCCGCGTACCGTGGTGCTGTTTAATAAGCCTTTTGACGTGCTGCCACAGTTCACGGATGAAGCCGGGCGCGCCACGCTGAAGGATTATGTTCCGCTGCCGGGTATCTACGCCGCCGGGCGTCTTGACCGCGACAGCGAGGGGCTGATGGTGCTGACCAACGATGGCGCACTGCAGGCGAAGCTTACGCAGCCGGGTAAACGCACCGGGAAAATTTATTATGTTCAGGTGGAAGGCGACCCGCAGGAAAGTGACATTCAGCCACTGCGCACTGGCGTAAATCTGAAAGATGGCCCTACTCTACCTGCACAGGTAGAGAAAGTGGCCGCTCCGGAGTGGTTGTGGGATCGTCAACCGCCCATTCGTGAACGCAAGGCCATCCCGACCTGCTGGCTGAAAATCACCCTGTTTGAAGGGCGCAATCGCCAGGTACGCAGGATGACCGCACATATTGGCTTCCCGACTTTGCGTCTGATCCGCTATTCAATGGGGGCACTGCAACTCAACGGGCTGGCCCCCGGCGAATGGCGCGATATCAGCAGTGAAATCTGACGACTTCGCGTGTGACAACCCATGCGCTTTAACCTAATGGAGAGCACCATGTTTAAACCGCACGTAACCGTAGCCACCGTGGTCCAGGCCGAAGGGCTGTTTCTGGTGGTGGAGGAGCGGGTGCGCGGGCGTGCCACGCTGAATCAGCCTGCCGGGCATCTGGAAGCCGATGAAACGCTGCTGCAGGCCGCCGTGCGCGAACTGTCCGAGGAGACCGGTATTGATGCCGTACCGCAGGCTTTCTTACGCCTGCACCAGTGGATAGCGCCGGATAACACCCCGTTTTTACGCTTCCTGTTCGCACTCGACCTGCCAAAAGCTGTGGAAACTTATCCGCAGGACCGCGATATCGACCGCTGCTGGTGGCTGCCGCCGGAGGAGATTATCACTTCGCGCAAGCTGCGTTCGCCGCTGGTGGCGGAAAGCCTGCAGATTTACCTGAGCGCCCCGCGCTACCCGCTGGAGATCCTCAGCGCCTTCCAGTGGCCGTTTAGCGAGAGTGCGCTGATCGCCGACGCATGATAGAATGCGCCGCAATTTTATCAGAGTCGCCTTTAACGACTCCTTAAAACTTAAAGTCGGGTAATTCATGTCAAACAGCTCTAATAGCCAAAAAAAAGTGATCGTCGGGATGTCCGGCGGTGTTGACTCCTCCGTTTCCGCCTGGCTGCTGATGCAGCAGGGCTATCAGGTTGAAGGCCTGTTTATGAAAAACTGGGAGGAGGACGATGGCGAAGAGTACTGCACGGCGGCGGAAGATTTAGCCGACGCGCAGGCAGTCTGTGACAAACTCGGGATTTATCTGCACACGGTCAACTTTGCCGCCGAATACTGGGACAACGTGTTCGAGCACTTCCTGGCGGAGTACAAAGCTGGCCGCACGCCAAATCCGGATATTCTCTGCAACAAAGAGATCAAGTTTAAAGCCTTCCTCGAATTTGCCGCCGAAGACCTGGGTGCCGACTATATCGCTACCGGTCACTACGTGCGCCGCGCGGATGTGGACGGCAAAAGCCGCCTGCTGCGCGGTCTTGACGGCAACAAAGATCAGAGTTACTTCCTCTACACCCTCGGCCATGAGCAGATTGCACAAAGTCTGTTCCCGGTGGGTGAATTAGAGAAACCCGAAGTGCGCCGCATTGCCGAGCAGCTGGAGCTGGTGACCGCGAAGAAGAAAGATTCAACCGGTATCTGCTTTATCGGCGAGCGCAAATTTACCGAGTTCCTCGGGCGCTATCTTCCCGCGCAGCCAGGGCCGATTGTTTCCACAGAGGGCGATACCGTAGGCCAGCATCAGGGGCTGATGTATCATACGCTCGGCCAGCGTAAAGGGCTGGGCATCGGCGGCACTAAAGACGGCAATGAAGAGCCGTGGTACGTGGTCGATAAAGACGTCGCCGGCAATACGCTGGTGGTGGCGCAGGGCCACGATCACCCGCGCCTGATGTCGGTGGGCCTGATTGCCCAACAGCTGCACTGGGTTGACCGCGAAGTGCTGAGCGCCCCGCTGCGCTGCATGGTGAAAACCCGCTATCGCCAGGAAGATATCCCCTGCACCGTAACCCCGATCGATGCAGACCGCATTGAAGTGCGTTTTGACCAGCCGGTTGCCGCAGTAACGCCGGGTCAGTCAGCGGTATTTTATCTCGATGAAGTTTGCCTTGGTGGCGGCATTATCGAACAGCGCCTGCCGCTGGTAAACGCGTAATTCGGTCCGCATACAGGAGTAAACGTGGCGAAGAACTATTATGATATTACTCTGGCGCTGGCGGGCATCTGCCAGTCAGCTCACCTGGTGCAACAGCTGGCGCATCAGGGCCAGTGCCCGCCGGACGCGCTGAAAATCACGCTGAACAGCCTGCTGGACCTCAATCCGTCCTCCACGCTGGCGGTGTACGGTGACAATGAAGCCAATTTGCAGTTTGGCCTGGAAACCCTGATTGCGGTGCTGAACAGCAACAGCCGCCAGGGCCTGGGCGCCGAGCTGACGCGTTATACCCTGAGCATGATGGTGCTGGAGCGTAAGCTCAACGCCAGTAAAAGCGCGCTGAATGAGCTTTCAACCCGCATCGCCCAGCTCGATCGTCAGCTGGCGCACTACGGTCTGGAGTCCGATACCCTGCTGAGCGCCATGGCCGCAATTTATGTCGACGTAATCAGCCCGCTCGGCCCGCGCATTCAGGTCACCGGTTCTCCGGCGGTTCTGCAAAATGCCCAGGTGCAGAGTAAAGTTCGAGCCTCACTGCTGGCGGGTATCCGCGCAGCAGTGCTGTGGCAGCAGGTCGGCGGTGGCCGCCTGCAGCTGATGTTCTCCCGTAACCGCTTAGTCAACGAGGCGAAAGCGATTCTGGCCCGCATCAACGGGACCGCAACCTGATTTTATTAAACCGATCTGGAGCAGCAACAATGGAATTATCCTCTCTGACCGCCGTCTCACCTGTTGATGGTCGTTATGGCGACAAAGTCAGCCCACTGCGTAGTATTTTCAGCGAATTTGGCCTGCTGAAATTCCGCGTTGAGGTTGAAGTTCGCTGGTTACAGAAACTGGCCGAAACCGCTGTGATCAAGGAAGTTCCTGCATTTGACGCCGACGCAAACGCTTTCCTTGATGCCATTGTCAGCAATTTCAGCGAAGCTGATGCTGCGCGCATTAAAACCATCGAGCGTACCACCAATCACGATGTGAAAGCCGTCGAATACTTCCTGAAAGAGAAAGTTGAAGCCGTCCCTGCCCTGCACGCGGTATCTGAATTTATTCACTTCGCCTGTACCTCTGAAGATATCAATAACCTGTCGCACGCGCTGATGCTGGAAACCGCTCGCCGTGAGGTGATTGTGCCTTACTGGAACAAAATCATCGCCGCAGTGAAAGACCTGGCGGTGCAGTACCGGGATATCCCGCTGCTATCACGTACCCACGGCCAGCCAGCCACCCCGTCCACGCTGGGCAAAGAGATGGCGAACGTCGCTTACCGCTTCGAACGCCAGCTGCGCCAGCTGGAACGCATCGAAATGCTGGGTAAAATTAACGGTGCTGTCGGTAACTATAACGCCCACATTGCGGCCTATCCGGAAGTGGACTGGCATCAGCTGAGCGAAGAGTTCGTCACTTCCCTGGGCATTACCTGGAACCCGTACACCACGCAGATCGAACCGCATGACTATATCGCCGAGCTGTTTGACTGCATGGCGCGCTTTAACACCATCCTGATCGATTTCGATCGCGACGTCTGGGGCTACATTGCGCTGAACCACTTCAAGCAGAAAACCATTGCCGGTGAAATCGGTTCTTCTACCATGCCGCACAAGGTTAACCCCATCGACTTCGAAAACTCAGAAGGTAACCTGGGCCTGGCGAACGCGGTGATGCAGCATCTGGCAAGCAAACTGCCGGTATCCCGCTGGCAGCGCGACCTGACCGACTCCACCGTGCTGCGCAACCTTGGCGTGGGCGTGGGCTATGCGCTGATTGCATACCAGGCAACGCTGAAAGGCATCTCCAAGCTGGAAGTGAACCGCGACCGCCTGCTGGACGAGCTGGACCACAACTGGGAAGTACTGGCCGAGCCAATCCAGACCGTCATGCGCCGTTACGGCATCGAGAAGCCTTATGAGAAGCTGAAAGAGCTGACCCGCGGCAAGCGTGTCGATGCGGAAGGCATGAAGGTGTTTATCGACGGTCTGGCGCTGCCGGAAGAAGAGAAAACCCGCCTGAAAGCGATGACGCCAGCGAACTACATTGGCCGTGCTGTGCAGATGGTTGACGACCTGAAGTAACCCCTCCCCACGCGGGCTGGCGCTAGTCAGCCCGTGTTAAGCTGCTGTTTATCTGCTTCCTCCTATACTCAAGGCAGTTTATGCTGTCGACTCCGGCAGTTCTTTGTTTAAGGATTAGATTATGCGTGTGTTAGTTGTGGAAGATAATCCACTGCTGCGTCATCATCTTGCGGTACAGCTGCGTGAGATGGGTCATCAGGTGGACGCCGCCGAGGGCGCGAAAGAAGCTGACTATTTTCTCAATGAGCACACTCCGGATATCACGCTGGTCGACCTCGGCCTGCCTGATGAAGACGGCATGGCGATGATCCGCCGCTGGCGCAGCCAGGAAGTGCGTCAGCCGATTCTGGTGCTGACCGCGCGCGACGGCTGGCAGGCAAAGGTCGAAGCGCTGGAAGCCGGTGCCGATGACTACGTCACTAAACCGTTCCATATCGAAGAAGTGGTGGCGCGCATGCAGGCGCTGATGCGCCGCAATAGCGGGCTGGCCTCACAGATTATTACCCTGCACCCTTTCCAGGTGGATCTCTCGCGCCGCGAGCTGACCATCAACGACAACCACATTAAGCTGACCGCCTTTGAGTACACCATCATCGAAACCCTGATCCGCAATGCCGGAAAAGTGGTGAGTAAAGATTCGCTGATGCTGCAGCTCTACCCCGATGCTGAACTGCGCGAAAGCCACACCATCGACGTACTGATGGGGCGCCTGCGCAAAAAAATGCAGGCGGAGCATCCGCTGGAAGTGATCACCACGGTGCGCGGTCAGGGCTACCGCTTCGACCTGTAAATGCGCTTTAGCTGGCGCCGAAGAAAACCGCTCTCGCTGCGGGTCCGTTTCCTGCTTGCTACCGCTGCAGTAGTGTTAACCATGTCTCTCTCCTACGGCATGGTTGCCGTGGTGGGCTATGTCGTTAGCTTTGATAAGAATACCTACCGCGTTCTGCGCAGCGAAAGTAACCTGTTTTTTACCCTTGCTCAGTGGCAGGACAATAAGCTCAGTATCGTGCAGCCGGAGCGGATGAGCCTCAATTTTCCGGCGCTGGTGTTTATCTATGACGATCGCGGCAACCTGCTGTGGCAGCAGCGCGACGTGCCGGATATCCGCAGCAAAATCCGCCGTGAATGGCTGAATAAATCTGATTTTTACGAAATCGATACCAATAACCATACCAGCCGCGAAGTGCTAGGCAATGACCGTGATGCGCAGAATAAGCTGACCGCCTATGACGACGACGGGGATGACACCTTTACGCACTCGGTGGCGGTTAACCGCTATGAAGCCACGACTACCCTGCCGGAACTGACCATTGTGGTGGTCGACTCAATCCCGCAGGAGCTTCAGCACTCGGACGTGGTCTGGTCGTGGTTCAGCTATGTACTGCTGGCCAACCTGCTGCTGATTATTCCGCTGCTGTGGCTGGCGGCGCACTGGAGCCTGCGCCCGATTGGCGCGCTGGCGGGCCAGGTGCGCGAACTGGAGAGCGGCAGCCGTGAAACGCTCGATCCCGCGCCGCCGCAGGAGCTGAAAGGGCTGGTGCGCAACCTGAATATGCTGCTGGATAACGAACGTCAGCGCCATACCCGCTATCGCACGACTCTGAGCGACCTGACCCACAGCCTGAAAACGCCGCTGGCGGTATTGCAGACCACGCTGCGTTCACTGCGCGGTGGGCAGAACCTGTCGGTGGAGCAGGCTGAGCCAATTATGCTGGAGCAGATCAGCCGTATCTCGCAGCAGATTGGCTATTATCTGCACCGCGCCAGCATGCAGGCGGATCACCACGCGCTGAAACGCGATCTGCACTCCGTCCCTGCCCTACTCGACAGCCTCTGCTCCGCGCTGAACAAGGTCTATCAGCGCAAAGGCGTGGTGCTGACGCTGGATATCTCTCCCGAGCTGATTTTCGTCGGTGAACAGAACGACTTTATGGAAGTGATGGGCAACGTGCTGGATAACGCCTGTAAATACTGCCTGGAGTTTGTGGAGATAACCGCCCGTCAGACTGACAACTCACTCCACCTGATTGTTGAGGACGATGGCCCCGGCATCCCGGAAAATAAACGCGATCTGGTGTTTATTCGCGGCCAGCGCGCCGACACCCTGCGCCCCGGCCAGGGGCTGGGCCTGTCGCTGGCACGTGATATTCTGGAACAGTACGCCGGTGATATCATCGCCAGCGCCAGCCCGTTGGGTGGCGCCCGCATGGAGGTGATCTTCGAGCGCCAGGAGCCGCTGCACAAGCACGAGTAACAGATTTCTGCGTGGTGGTACACAGCAACTGCCGCGCGCTGTTATAATCGTTTCACTTTCGCGTTTCAGGAAATCATCATGGATTATCAGCTCGATCTCAACTGGTCCGACTTTATTCAGCGCTACTGGCAGAAACGCCCGGTAGTGCTGAAACGCGGCTTCAAAAACTTCGTTGACCCGATCTCCCCGGATGAACTGGCCGGCCTGGCGATGGAAAACGAAGTCGACAGCCGACTGGTCAGCCACCAGGATGGAAAATGGCAGGTCGCTCACGGCCCGTTCGAGAGCTATGACCATCTTGGCGAGAACAACTGGTCGCTGCTGGTGCAGGCGGTCGATCACTGGCATGAAGCGTCTGCCGCGCTGATGCACCCCTTCCGCACAATCCCCGACTGGCGTATGGACGATCTGATGATCTCCTTCTCGGTGCCGGGCGGCGGCGTGGGGCCGCATTTCGACCAGTATGACGTATTTATCATTCAGGGCACCGGCCGTCGTCGCTGGCGCGTGGGTGAAAAAACCGAACTGAAACAGCACTGTCCGCATCCCGACCTGCTGCAGGTGGAGCCGTTCGAGGCGATCATCGATGAAGAGCTGGAGCCGGGCGATATTCTCTATATTCCGCCAGGATTCCCGCATGAGGGCTATTCGCTGGAAAATGCGATTAACTACTCGGTGGGATTCCGTGCGCCAAGCGGGCGTGAGCTGATCAGCGGCTTTGCCGACTACGTGCTGGCCCGCGAACTGGGCAGCCGCCGCTTCAGCGACCCGGACGTGCAGCCACGCGAGCATCACGCCGAAATTCTGCCCGCGGAGCTGGCGGGCATTCGCGCCTTGATGCTGGAAGTGATTGACCAGCCGCAGCACTTTAATCAGTGGTTCGGCGAGTTTATCTCCCAGTCGCGTCACGAACTGGACATCGCGCCGCCGGAGCCGCCGTATCAGCCGGATGAGATTTATGATGCGCTACAGCAGGGCGAGCAGCTGTCACGCCTGGGCGGTCTGCGCGTGGTGTCGATCGGTGAAGCAGTGTTTATCAACGGTGAGCAGGTGGAATCCCCGCACCGTGCTGCCCTCACTGCGCTGGCCAACCAGCTGACGCTTGGCCAGGAACAGCTTGGTGATGCGCTCGACGATCCGTCATTCCTTGCGCAGCTTGCCGCGTTGGTGAACAGCGGCTACTGGTATTTCCCGGAAGAAGAGTAAACCTTTGCGGGGCGACCAGAACAGCGGTTGCCCCCGACGAAATCTTACCGTCGTAGGGGCTGACCCTCTTTTTCGGTCAGCCCGCAGATCCTGTCGGTTTCGCCTGTTCCGCCGCCAGCGCCGCAATACGCACAATCACCTGTACGGCCCGCTCCATATTATCCAGCGAGGCAAACTCATGCCTGCCGTGATAGTTGTAGCCGCCGGTAAACAGGTTCGGGCATGGCAAGCCCATAAATGACAGCTGCGCACCATCGGTGCCGCCGCGGATCGGTTTCACCTGCGGGGTAATATCGCAGTCGCGCATCGCCTGCAGCGCCAGCTCGATACTCTGCGGGCAGGCTTCCACCTTTTCACGCATATTGTAATAGCTGTCCTCGACCAGCAGCTCAATCCCCGCCGCGGCAGGCAGCGTCTGTTCCAGCCGTGCGGCGATTTCCGCCAGCAGCTGCTTACGCTGGCTGAAGCCGCTGCGCGAGAAGTCACGCACAATGTAGTGCAGCTCGGCACGATCGACCGCGCCCTTGATCCCGTGCAGATGGTAGAAGCCTTCGTAACCGGCGGTTTTCTCCGGTACCTCATCTTCCGGCAGCTCACGGTGGAAACGCATCGCCACGTCCAGCGCGTTAACCATTACCCCTTTTGCAGTTCCGGGATGCACATTATTGCCGGTGATCTTTACCGTCACCGAGGCCGCATTAAAGTTCTCGTACTCGAACTCGCCCATGCCACCGCCGTCAACGGTATAGGCCCAGTCAGCGCCGAATGCCGCCACGTCAAAGTTGTGAATGCCTTTACCAATCTCTTCATCAGGGGTGAACGCTACGCGCACTTCACCATGCTCAACGCCGCCCTGCGTTAAGTGCGCCAGCGCGGTCATGATCTCGGCAATACCGGCTTTATCATCAGCGCCGAGCAGGGTTTTGCCATCGGTGGTGATCAAGGTATGGCCGATCAGCTCGTGCAGCACCGGGAACATCACCGGGGAGAGGATCTCATCGCCAACGCCGAGCGCGATATCGCCCCCGCGGTAGTTTTCAATCACCTGCGGATTGACGTTTTTGGCGGTAAAATCCGGCGAGGTATCCATATGCGAGATAAACCCGATCGCCGGCGTCGGCCAGCTGACGTTGGACGGCAGCGTCGCCATGACAATACCCTGCTTGCTGCAGCGGATATCCTGCATGCCAAGCGCTCTCAGCTCTTCACACAGTATCTGCGCCAGGCGTAGCTGCCCCTCGGAGCTGGGTATCTGACGCACGTTAACTTTTGATTGCGACTCCACGGATACATAGTTTAAGAAGCGATTGAGTAAATTGTTCATCTGTCGTCCCTCTGAATGCCAGCGTTTATTATGGGTAGCCGTACCAGGGCAAATATTGTTTCAAATCACTTTGCGTCGGTGAACGCGTGACTAACGCCGGGGATAATGAATCAGATCATGAAAACGCACTTTTTCATTACCCACATTATGGTAGCTGTGCACGCAGTCGGCCTGAAAGCGCAGCGCCTCCCCCCTGCCCAGCCGCTGAACCTGACCATCAACCACCAGTTCCAGCGCCCCTTCCAGCACAATAACATGTTCTATCACGCCCTTCTCATGGGCGGCGGATTCACTCAGCGCGCCGGGTGCCAGTTCAATCACCAGCATTTCGAAGCGTAGCTCAGCATCGAAAGGAAACAGTGAAACGATCTGCATCCCGTTCCCCGCCGGTGAATAGCCCGGCAGAAGGGATTCACGGCGCGGAGCGCGATCATCATCGGCGGCGACCGGTTCAATAAACAGAGAGAACGGCAGATTAAAACCGGTGGCGATTTTCCATAGCGTGGCGATTGTCGGGCTGGACTCGGCGCGTTCAATCTGCCCGAGCATCGCCTTACTCACCCCAGTGATCTGAGCCGCATGGCTCAGACTCCAGCCGCGCAGCGTACGCTGCTGCTTTAGCGTGTTGGCCAGATAATGTTGCAGAGCGTCCACAATGTTCCTCCCGCGATCTTTTGCCGAGTATAGCCGCTTGTACGTTATAACGCACGATGCTACCTTGTGCGTTATAACGTACAACCTGCGGAAACCGTATATGCGCCCTCCACTCACGCTCAGCCATCTGACCTTTCCCGCGATTGTTGCCGGGTTCGTCGCCGTACTGGTGGGCTACACCAGCTCCGCGGCCATTATCTTTCAGGCCGCCGCTGCCGCCGGGGCCAGCCCCCTGCAAATTGGTGGCTGGCTGACCATGCTCGGGCTGGGGATGGGCGCCACATCGCTTGGGCTGTCGCTGTGGTATCGCACTCCGGTGCTTACCGCCTGGTCAACCCCCGGGGCTGCGCTGCTGGTGACCAGCCTGCCCGGCACGCCGCTGAATGAAGCGATAGGGGTATTTATTTTTGCCTCCGCGCTGATCCTGATCTGCGGCGTAACGGGGCTGTTTGCGCGCGTGATGAACGCGATTCCGCAGGCGATCTCGGCGGCAATGCTGGCCGGTATTTTGCTGCGCTTCGGCATGGATGCCTTTGGCGCTCTGCAGGTCAACTTCGCGCTCAGCGGCAGCATGTGCCTGGTCTACCTGCTGGCAAGAAGGCTGCTGCCGCGTTATGCCATCATCCTGACGCTGCTGGCCGGGCTGCTGGTGGCGGCCATTCAGGGCAATATCCACGTTATGCCGGGGCAAAGCAGGGTTATGCCACAGTTTATTGCGCCACACTTCAGCCTCTCCAGCCTGCTCGGCATCGGTATTCCGTTCTTTGTGGTGACGATGGCTTCGCAGAATGCGCCCGGCATCGCCACGCTGAAAGCGCACGGCTATACGCTGCCGGTGTCGCCGCTGATCGCCTGGACCGGGCTGACCGCCCTGCTGCTGGCGCCGTTTGGCGGTTTCACCGTCTGTATCGCCGCGATTACTGCCGCAATCTGCATGGGGCCGGAGGTGCACAGTGACCCGCAGCGGCGCTACTGGGCGGCGGCAGCGGCCGGGGTGTTTTATCTGCTGGCGGGGGTATTTGGTGGGGCGATTGGCGGGTTATTTACCGCGCTGCCGCAGGCGATGATCCACACCATCGCCGGGCTGGCGCTGTTGGGGACCCTTGCCGCCAGCCTGCAGCGGGTGCTCAGCGATGAGAAACAGCGCGATGCAGCGGCGATCGCCTTTTTGATCACCGCTTCCGGCGTTACGCTGCTGGGCGTGGGCGCCGCGTTCTGGGGATTAATCGGCGGAGTTATCGCCCATCTGATCCTGACGCAGGCCAAACGCTGACGGCGCATCGGGACCTTTGCGCGCATCAGGCCTGGCGATATTTTCCAGCAGGTCGTGCACCCACTCCGGCACCACTTCGCTGGCCAGGCCATACTGCTTCTCTTCAAACTCGCTGCCAACCTGGCTTGGCTCCAGGTTGAGCTCAACGGTGTGCGCGCCCTGCAGCCTGGCCTCATGGACAAAACCGGCCGCCGGATAGACGTGGCCGGAGGTACCGATAGCCACAAAGTAATCCGCCTGCGCCAGCGCCTGATAGATCTCATCCATCTGCAACGGCATCTCGCCAAACCACACCACGTGCGGTCGCAGCACCGACGGGAACTGGCAGCAGTGGCAGCGATCGTCCGGCTTAACGTCTTCGGTCCAGTGCAGGACCTGCCCACTGCTGACACAGCGCACTTTCAGCAGTTCGCCATGCATGTGGATCACGTTGCGGTTACCGGCACGCTCGTGCAGGTTGTCGATGTTCTGCGTGACCAGCAGGAAATGGTCACCAAGGGCGGCTTCCAGCTCGGCCAGCGCCAGGTGCGCAGCGTTAGGCTGGATCGCCGGCTGCTGCAGCTGCTGGCGGCGCAGATTATAGAACTGTTGCACCCGTTCAGGGTTGCGGGCGAAGCCTTCGGGCGTGGCGACATCTTCGACCTTGTGCTCTTCCCACAGGCCATCGGCAGCGCGGAAGGTCTGAATGCCGGACTCGGCAGAGATGCCAGCCCCGGTCAGTACCACCACGCGCGGCAGCGGATGACGGGCTATTTCGATATTACGGTCGCGTTCGAAAATGCGCTGACGAAAACGCTGATGTACCTGGCGTCGGGTCTTCTTGTAGCGTGCCAGCCTTAAGCGGCGACGAGGTGTACGCATAACCAAATCCTCTAATCCTTAGAACCTGTCCCATCAGGCTATTTTACTTGCCGTTTTGAACCTGAGCAGTGCTCAAAATTGTCTGCGACAATTACGCCTGTTGGGACAGGTTCTTAATGTGCAGGAATGCGGCACCGCGCATTCCGCCTGCGTCTCCATGACGTGCCTTTGCAAAGCGCGGGGGCCTGGCAACCGGTAACAGGTGTGGCGTTACCCGCTGCGCAAGGTCGTCATACAGCGCATCGAAATTGGACAAACCTCCGCCCAGCACTACCAGCTGGGGGTCGAGCAGCGTCAGGATGTTGCCCAGACAGACTGCCAGCAGGTCACGATAACGTTCGACGTGTGCCAGCGCGGAAGTATCTCCCTGATAATACCGGGTGATTATCTCAGGCGCACTGAGAGTCTGCTGATAAAAGTGCTGCCACAGCCATGAAAATCCTGTTCCTGAGAGATAGCCCTCAATACAGCCTTTTTTTCCACAGCCGCAGGTCAGCAGGGGGATATCACGGCCCAGCACCTCCAGCGCATCGACCGGCAGGCGCATATGTCCCAGCTCCCCGACCACGTAATTGCGCCCGGTGACCGGTTTGCCGTCAACGATCAACCCACCGCCGACGCCGGTGCCGAGGATGATCCCCAGCACCACCGGGTAGCGCTGAAATTCATCATCCCAGGCTTCCGACAGCGCAAAACAGTTGGCATCGTTATCAATGCGTACCTGACGATTGAGGCGCTGGCTGAGATCGGCACACAGCGTGCGTCCGCGTGCCGCCGGAATATTGGCGGTGAACAGCGTGCCGTCATCCGGCACCGGCAGCCCCGGCACGCCCAGCCCGACGCTGCCCTGCAGCCCGCAAAACGCATCGGCCTCAAGCGTTAACTGCTCCAGCAGCGCCAGCAGCTGCGGATAATCATTCTGCGGCGTGGCAACGCGCTGCTGCCAGACCAGCTGGCGCTGAGCGTCATACACTCCAAGGGCGATTTTGCTGCCGCCAATATCAAAGCCGTAATACATGCTGCCCCCGCGATGATTAACCGCTGCCTCTACTGTCCACTGTACTTATTGACCGCTGTACTTATTGACCACTTAGCACGCGCGCCGGGTCGATGCGGCTGGCGCGGCGTGCCGGATACCAGCTGGCGATCAGGCTCAGCAACAGGGAGGTCACCAGCACAATGCCAACGTCGCCCCAGTGCAGCTCGGAAGGCAGGAAGTCGATAAAGTAGATATCCCCCGAAAGGAAATGATAGCCAGTCAGCGCTTCAATCGCATGAATGATCGGCGTCAGATTGAGGGCGGCCAGCACGCCAACCACCACGCCGCTGACGCTGCCCACCAGCCCGGCCAGCAGGCCGTACCAGACAAAGATGGCGCGGATTAAGCCATCTTTAGCCCCGAGAGTGCGCAGCACGGCAATGTCGCCGCTCTTATCTTTCACTGCCATCACCAGCGTAGAGACAATATTGAAGCAGGCCACGCCGATCACCAGCACCATCGCCAGGTACATAATGGCGCGGATCATCTGAATGTCGCGATACATATAGCCGTAGGTGCCAATCCAGCTGCGGATATAAACGGTAGCGTGGGTGACTTCGCCCGCCGCCCGCACCACGCTCATCGCGCTAAAGGGATCGGTGGCCTTCAGGGCAATCCCGGTGACGCTGTCGCCCATGCTCAGCAGCTGCTGCGCATCGGCCAGCGGCACCAGCGCCAGACTGTGGTCGAGCATGCCGCTCAGCTTGAGGATACCCGCCACCTGCAGGCGCACCCGCTTTGGCTGCAGCAGCTTATGCCCGGCGTCGCTGTTGGGGATCATGATCGTCAGCCAGTCGCCCTGCTTAACCTTCAGGCTATCGGCAACGCCCTGCCCCAGCAGGATCTGCTGCTTGCCTGCGGCGAAGCTGGCCCAGGCATTATTCTGCACGTAGGAGGGCAGCGCGCTGAGCTGGCTCTCCTGCTGAGGGTCAACGCCCTTCACCTGCACGGCTTCCAGCTTGCTGCCGCTCTCGATCAGACCGGTAAAATTGATATAGGGTGCGGCGGCGGCCACGCCCGGCACCTGGCGGATCTTCGGCAACATCGCCTGCCAGCCGGCAAACGGCTGATCCTGCGGTTCAATCTCGCCGTGCGGCACCACCGCCAAAATACGGTTGTTCAGCTCGCGCTCGAAGCCGTTCATCGCACTCAGCCCGACAATCAGTACCGCCACGCCGAGCGCGATACCGACGGTGGAGATCACCGAGATCAGCGAAACCATGCCGCCGCGGCGACGGCCGCGGCTAAAGCGCAGGCCGAGCAGTAAAGAGAGAGAGCCGGCCATCAGAGGCTACCTGCCAGTTGCACCTGGTCGCTCAGCACGCCGTCGCGCATCTCCATCTGGCGCTGCATGCGTTTCGCCAGGCTCAGGTCGTGCGTCACCACCAGGAAAGCGGTGCCCTGAGTCTGGTTCAGCTCACCCAGCAGCTCAAAAATGGCATTGGCATTGCGTGCATCGAGGTTGCCGGTCGGTTCATCCGCCAGCACCAGGCGCGGGCTGTTGACCAGCGCCCGGGCGATAGCCACGCGCTGACGCTCGCCGCCGGAGAGCTCTGCCGGGCGGTGCGCAGCACGATGATCCAGGCCAACCGCTTTCAGCATCGCCAGCGCCTTCGCCTGCGCCCCGGCCTTCGCCGTTTTGCCAATCAGCAGCGGCATCGCGACGTTTTCCAGCGCGCTAAAGTCCGGCAGCAGGTGGTGGAACTGGTAGATAAAGCCAAGTTCGCGGTTGCGCAGCTCGGCCTTGGCCGCTGACGACATGGCGTTCAGCGATTTGCCGTCAAACACCACCTCACCGGAGGTAGGGGTATCCAGCCCGCCCAGCAGGTGCATCAGGGTACTTTTACCGGAGCCGGAGCTGCCGACAATCGCCATCATTTCACCCGGCTTCACGCTGAAGGATACGTTGCGCAGGACATCGGTCTGCACGCTGCCTTCCTGATAGCGTTTACACAGGTTGTCGCACTGCAACAGGATGTTGTTACTCATAACGTAAAGCCTCAGCGGGTTGAACGGCGGCCGCGCGCCAGGAAGGGTAAAGCGTGGACAGCAGCGCCACCACAATCGCCGTAACGGTGATGGTGGCAACCTGCGTCAGAGAGATATCGACCGGAAGCGCGGCGCCATCAAGGAAGGCACCGATAACCGGCATTAAATTATTTAGCTGGCTGGCCAGCAGTACGCCCAACAGCGCGCCCAGCACCGCGCCCACCACTCCGGCGGTCGCACCCTGCACCATAAACACGGCGACAATCTGGCGACGCGTCAGCCCCTGGGTTTGCAGGATAGCCACTTCACCCTGCTTCTCCATAATCATCAGGCCAAGCGAGGTGACGATATTAAAAGCGGCAACGGCGACGATCAGGCTGAGCAGCAGCCCCATCATATTTTTCTCCATCTTCACGGCCTGGAACAGTTCGCCCTTGCGCTCGCGCCAGTCTTTCCACACCAGCCCTTTCGCCAGCGGCTGCTGGCTGATGGTGTCGACCTGCAGCGGCTTATCCAGCCACAGACGCCAGCCGGTGATATTGCCTGCCGGGTAACGCATCAGGCGCGACGCATCCTGCTGGTTGACCAAAATCTGGTAGCCATCGACATCGCTGTTAGCGGCAAAGGTGCCGATCACGGTAAACAGACGCTGGCTGGGAATGCGGCCCATCGGGGTGAACTGGCTGGCGGATGGCACCATCAGGCGGATTTTATCGCCGCGCTGCACGCCCAGCTGATGCGCCAGCTGCTCGCCGACGATGGTATTGTACTGGCCCGACTGCAGCTGCTGCTGACGCACGTTATAGAGATACGGTGCCAGCGGGTCCGGCTCATCGGGGTTAATCCCCAGCATAACGCCAACGCCCACGCTGGCGGCGCTCTGCATCACCACTTCCCCGGTGGAAAGCGGCGTAATGCGGCTGACGCCGGAGAGATGCAGGCTGCTGGCAGGGGTCTGCTGCGGGTTGATGGAGCCGCTGTCGCGGGTAATTAACGCCTGCGGCATCAGCCCGAGGGTGTTTTTTTCCAGCTCGTGCTCAAGCCCGTTCATTACGGAAAGCACGGTAACCAGCGCCATCACGCCCAGCGTAATGCCAATGGCAGAGAGCCAGGAGACAAACCGGCCGAAGCGGTCTGAGGCGCGCCCGCGCATATAGCGCAGGCCGATAAATAAGGCGACAGGTTGATACATGACATCCGTCTTTTAATGGCCGAAACAATTGCTGGGGATAATAAAGGTTAGTCCGGCGTTATGGAACCACTAAGCCTCTGACTGCGCGCATTGTTTTGTCAATTACTGAAACATTTCAGCGCCGTGGGTCACTGTACCAGGAATTCTCCCAAACCTTCTGATGCCCGACTTTTTTATTCGATCGCGCCGTTTAATTGCGTTATATGTGGCACCACCTAACGGAACCAGCCATCCAGCGCATTCATTTAGCTTAACTTTAGCCGCTCACGCAGCGCATATCACTGGCTCCAAAGGCACCAGGATTAATCTTAAGAAATTGCTTTCAGCAGGGTTGTCGCGTATGTTGTGTGCGCATAAAATTACGCCAGCCCTCAGATCGCAGTCTGTTGTCAACCTGAAGCCAGCCCTTAAATTCGACCGTCCATAAGCGATCCGTTTTAACCGTCCTGAGCCTAAAGATGCCAAAGTATAAAAATAATGTTAATCGGGCAGTCATCCTCTTTGTCCTCGCTATGCTGTTGTCGATTATCGGCCTTGAGGCGCGTAACCTCGGTTCGTTGTCACTTTTCTGGCCGGGCAACGCGATACTGCTTGGGCTGCTCATTCGCTTTCCTTCGCTGGACAAACGCAGCACCCTGCTCACGCTCTTTTTGGGCATGCTCAGCGCGGACATACTGTACGGCACGCCCCCGATTATTGCTGTTGGCCTTGATGGGGCAAATGTTCTCTTTATTGCCTGCGCACGCTGGATACTGCTGACCAACCACTTTACCCGCGCTTACCCCCGCCGCCTGCAGGCGCTGCTGCACGTTTTCCCGGCCTCACTGTTCGGTGCCGCCGGCTGTGCGCTGGTCGGTGCGATTGTCAGCGAGCGCTACTTTGAGGATGAGCTGTTTAAGGCCTGGTTCTCATGGTTCTCCGAGCAGATGTCGACCTCCATCCTGCTGCTGCCGCTGGTCATCAGCCTGCCGCGCCGCGATGAGCTGGATCAGCTGGCCAGCGCCCTGCGTGAATGCACCGTGCTGCCGCTGGTTGCGCTGATTGCCACCACTCTGGCCGGTACCTGGCTTGGCGGCGGCGGCAGCATGCTGTTTCCCCTGCCCGCGCTGCTGTGGTGCGCCATCAGCTACCCGCTGTTTATCACCTGCTTCCTGACGATGATCACCGGAATTAGCGAGATCATCCTGGTGGCGGGCAACGTGCTTAATATTCAGGGCAAGGACGATCTGTTCCGCATCGACTCTCTCTCTTCTGCCCGCCTCGGCGTGGCGGCCATGCTGATCAGCCCGCTGATTGTGGCACTGAGCAGCACCTCCAATAAAAAGCTGGTCGCGCGCATCACTAAGCGCGCCGACTATGACTTTTTAACCGGCGCCCTGACGCGCAGCGGGCTCTCCTCAAAACTTGAAACGCTGGTGACGCCCCGCAATCGCCCGCACGGCTTTTTCGGCGCGGCGTTTGTGATAGATATCGACCGCTTTAAAAATATCAACGACACCTACGGCCACGCTGCCGGGGATTTTGTGCTGGCGAAAACCGTTGAGTGCATCCGCCAGTCACTGCAGCAGACCGCGCTGGTGAGCCGGATGGGTGGTGAAGAGTTTCTGGTGTTAATTGAAGGGATTTCTCAGCCGCGCGCGTTTCTGCTGGCCAATCGCCTGCGCCACAGCATTGAACAAAACAGCATTATGCTGAACGGCAACGATCTGAGCGTGACGGTGAGTATTGGGATTAGCACGGTCAACCTGAAGAACGTCAACAGCCTGGATGAGTCAATCAAACAGGCTGATGAACAGTTGTATCTTGCGAAGAGTAGCGGGCGAAATCAGGTTCGCCCGGAGTTTGTTCTGTAGGGGCCAGGTTTGCCCGGCCCGCTATCACTTAGCGCGGTTTCACCCGCTGCATCAGGCTTCGTTTTCGATGCGGTTAGCTTCGATTTCGAAGTCCTGGATGGCGGCGTCTAACGCCTCCAGCAAAGTCCCCTGCTGATTCAGCAGCTGGTTAATCTTTTCCGCAGCTGACGGATCTTTATACTCGCCCTCATCAAAGGCCAGCCACTGGCTGGAGAGCGTCTCAGTATTGGTCTGCGCGTAATGGCGCATCTCTTTTAGCTGTGAAGTCACGTCGCGTAAGTGTTCAGTCTGCGTTTTGCTTTCGATCTCACTCATGGATATTTCCTTTCATAGTTAAAAGATGACTACATAAATCGGACCGAAGCGGTGCCAGAAAGTTCACAACAAATTTCCATCAACTCCAAAAAAAGCAAAAAAAAGGCCGGGTAGCCCGGCCTTAACTCTCTGATTAATAATAAGCAATTTTACGATCCGCACCGTTGATATTAACGGTGATATATCCGGCTGCGGTGGTGGTGGTAGGCGCCGTCGCCGGGGTGGTTGCCAGCGTCAGCACCCCTTTCTCGTTGGCCCCTACGCCTGCCAGCCCGTTGTGCATGCTCATGCGTGCCGCGGGCGTGTTGGTGCCGATGGTGGTGATATCGGTGGTCTCCGTTAAGTCCGGGGTAAACAGCGAGCACTCGCCGGACTCAAAGCGCGTTGGCCCGGTGGATTTCAGGTTAAACATGGTATCGCCGCTGGCGGCCTTCAGCTTCACCCAGATCTCCGTGGTGGTCACGCCGATGCGGTTATACTTGATATCCAGCACTGCCGGGGTGCCATGATGACGAATATCCGCATAAATCGCCGTGGCGCAGCGTGAGATACCGAGATAACTGGAGCAGGAGGAGACCGACGTGACCGGGCTACCCGCCGTGCCGGTTACCGCATCGCTGGAGACCTTGCCAATCATCTCAATAATCCACTGCTGATTCTCTTTCGGCATAAACACCTTGCCGAGCTTGTACCATTTGTCGGCGCTGGAGGTATTGGTAATTTTGTAGCCGGTATACCAGCCGGCCCGCATCGAACCGGTCATCAGCGTGCCGAAACTCTCCTCGCGCCGCCATCCCGCCTCATAGCCGGACAGCCAGCGTGTGGTGCTGGTGCCCTGACTGAGCGATGCCCCAGCCTGCAGATTGAGCTGGCGCAGCTGCACTCTGGCATGGTCGAGGATCAGCGGGCTGGAGCAATCCTCAAGGCTCAGGGCATCTATCAGCCACTGACCGTTATTAAGGTCGCCCGGCGCGCGGGTATGCTCAATCCATACGTTGCGCAGTACCCCCTGCGTGACGCGCGGCATCATCAGCGTGGCATCGCCATAGCCGTACTGGAAATTGGCATTCGACAGTTCAATGGCCGTTGAGTGGTCCCATACGCCCTTCACAGTATCCGACCAGCCGACGTCAAATACCCGGCCGTAGGTGTTAATGGTGTAGATTTGGTCGAACTTACTGTCGAGCGTATCCAGCAGTTTGAATATCGTGCCACCGTTGTTCTGGCCGCGGAAGCAGCTGATCAGAACAATTTCCCCCGCCACGGTGGTGTTTTCAAAAAACGGCTGCTGATTGGAACACATGGCGGTGGTGATCACGCTTTTATTGGCGCTGACATCCGCACTCGCCTGCCCGTTCCAGCTGATCCCCTTGATGGCCGTGCGCCGCGCCTGCACTTTAAATACCGGGCTGGTCGATTTGTCAGAGATAATCGTCGTGCGCGGAATGCCGCCCTGCGGATTGCTATCGCCGTACAGGTAGAAGAACGGCAGTTCGCTGGCCGAAAGGTCAATGGGATTGATCAGGAACTTGCCGCCCGGAAAACGGACCCCAAGATCCTTACAGCTGCTGCTACAGGTCTGCGCCCAGCTCATCATCAGCTTAAATGCCCCACTGTCATCGGTATAGCCATCGCCTTTGGCGCCGAAGTGCAGGATATTGACCTCGTCGTAGTCGTTAATTACACGCTTCCAGTAAAAGCCGCTGCCGACCGCCAACGTTCCGCTATCATCCGCAGGAAGCGTGGTCGTGACAAATCCGACAAAATTACCGCCGCCGCGGAAGGTGGAGTCTTTATCGTAATACCGTTTGAGCAGGGCAATATCGCCAGATTTAGCCGGCGCGGTAGTACGTAATTCAGCAAATGAGTTAACTTCAATCATAATAACCTCCTGGCGGCGCGCACGGGCAGACCGCCTTATTAAGGGTAAATTAGCAGAATGAGCGGGGAGAGAAAGATAACTAAATTCCTGTCACCTCCTGGCAGATAATTAAATCCGCGGATCTATTTTTTATTACCACAAAGCGAAACCCACAGATCGTTATGGGTATTAATCTGCCTGACGGTTCTGATATCCATCAGCTGGGCATCCTGGTTGTGGGTATATATCGGCGAAAATAACGTACAGCTTGCGTCGGAAATCACTTCGTTATTTATCGTCGGCGTGGAATGGCGACTGCTGCATCCTGCGGCGAGCGTCACCGTCAGTAACAGCAGCATTGTCTGCTTGAACACGTTTTGCCTCCTGACTGTTAGCGGCCTGTTGTTTAGCAACGGCCGAGATTTGCTGCGCACTCTTTTGCGCGGCGGCAATATCGGATGTCGCGCGCTGCTGGCTCTTGCCGACCTGCCTGCCGCCAAACCATGCGGCAACAAAGGCCGCCACCACGGCGCCAATGGCCAACAGCCCACTCCAGCCGCCGCTGACCAGCGAAAATAGCGTGCTCATACTTTGCCTCCTGCGAGGGTATCCCGCTGTTTAGAGAGGTTTTTCTGGCGGATAAACTGCGCCATCACCGCCATCGCCACCATAAATGCGCCGATCATGCCGAGGAAGTTATGCGGCAGCCACGATTTCACATCCTCAGGCAGCGTACTCCAGGCGCTGAGCGCCGAGTCAGGAAATGACTGCACCCAGGCACTGAGCGCGGAGCCAGCCGAGGCCAGCCACACCGACCAGGTCTTAAACAGCAGGCGGGCGTGATTTACCACCACAACTTTGCCGCAATGCACAAACAGCAGCACCGCCAGCGCCAGCATCGCTACCAGCAGAATAAATAAGGTGAATTTCATAGAACCTCCTGATAACTGGCATAAGTGCCGCTGCGCATCATCTCTGCCTGCCGCTGCGCGCGCTTCGGCGTCTGGCGCGCCCACAGGCTGGCGAGCATCGCCTCTGCGGCTCCGCTGAAGTTACCGTTGGCAATCATCAGCAGGGTATTTTTAAAGGCCGCCAGGCCGTCCACCCCCAGCTGGTAAGCCATGCTGTAAAGCACATCGCTGCGCGGAGGATTACACTGGCGCAGCGCGGCCAGCATCGCCGGGCGCTGCTTCATTTCAGCCATTTTGCTGTTAAGCATGAGCTGCATCCAGACATCGCCGACGGTGCGCGGCAGCGTGAAGGTGTAATTTTCCAGCGCCGCCCCTTTCGGACCGATCTTAATTCCGCAGCCAACGGTGGGATATCCCTCGCTATCGCGATAGGGCTGCTCTTTATATCCCTCTTCGAATACCAAAATCTGAATAATATTGCTCATCGTTCACCTCGCTTCCAACCAATAAAAAAAGGCCGCCTCAGCAACCTTATTCACCATTCAATCTTATTTTTCACTTTCACAATCGTGGCCCGACCATTTCAATAGCGCCGGGAGTTTCCCCTGACGCCGCCAATCCGACATTAACAGTCTGGATCATAAATTGCGTACGCAATCCAAAAAGTGAAATTAATTTATTTCCCTGCTGATTAATGAATAATAAATATAAGAAATCAGATCGTCTCTTCGCACTCTAATTCACACTCCAGCGCGCTTAATACGCCTGCAATAAACCCTTCGGCGGTCTGAATCTGTTTGCGGATAGTGCCGTCCGCGCAGCGGCGGCGGCGGGCGATGGCGCGCAGGGAGATTTGCCAAAGATAGTGAGCAACCAGAATGTCGTGCTGCTCGGGATGATTCTTTTTCAGGCGGCTGATGCAAGCGTCGAGGATCATACCGTCATTGTCGCTACAGCTCGGGCGTTGCCCCGGGCGGGAATGCACCAACCCCCGGAACCCGGCAGCCACTGATGAATAGCCCAGACCGCGTTCACCCGTTGCCGCCCAGCCCCCCCAACGCTCCAGTAAATTTTTCATATCGCGCATGATGTGCCCCTTTTGTCAGCTGCAACCTGCCGCCAGATATCATCATCCGGCAGCAGAGACTCATTTAACACGGCGTCAGCGCGGCTGAAGGATGACTGCCACGGTGACGCAGGAGTGGCAGTCGATGCTGCCAGGGAGTTTGCCAGCGATTAGGCTGGACGGCCTGATTGATAAAGAGCGGGTAATCGTTGATCGGCACGCATCCGGCAGTGCGCTACGGCGTGGCGGCACCACCCTGCAGGCACTCTGGTTTATACTGGTACTGAAAGTCGGCGATAAACTCGTCTCTTCAGCACCACAGCGAACCAGACTCGGCAACGGCAGCGGTACGCTGGGTTATGCGCCCAGAAAGCCGTTATCGACGCGCATTCAATAACTATGGTTATAGCAAAAGCGTCATTAATAGCAAATAGTATTACTACAGTTAATAGCAAAGCGTGTTTGACGAAAAATACGCATCGCTATAAATTCTGGTATATGAAACCGAATACACTCGCCTGGCGATTGAACATGGCTATGACCATGATGGGAATTACACAGGGTGCTTTAGCAAAAGCATCGGGCGTCTCACAGCCAACAATCTGGCGGCTGACAAAGGGAGAAGCAGAAGGCTCGCGCAAGCTGGTGGACATCGCCAGAGCGCTTGATATCAGCGTTGAGTGGCTGGCAAGTGGTGCTGGCGAGATGCGCGGCGGTCACGCCGGCAGCCCAATTGATAAAGTTAAAGCTGGCACTACCGTTGCCCTGTGGGACAGCAACGGTAAAACCAGCGAGCAGGTCAGTACGCCTACCGGCGTCAAGGCGCGCAAGAGCTGGCGTGCTTACATCCTCGACCGCAACAGCGGCTGTGCGGAGGCCAGCGCAGGTAGCATCGTGTATATCGATACCGAGGTACCAGCAGAATCTGGAGATCTCGTTATGGCCAGGATGAACTCACGCATCTCGGTTTACCGTTTTCTCGAAGGCCCCTCCAACGGTTTTTTAACCGTCGATGACCCGCGTTTACCCGCCGTTGAACTGTCGGAAGATGTGCAGTTAATCGGCGTCGCTATCTTTCTTATCCGCGACTTACGTCGGTAGTCGCTGACCTCCTGCTCCGGCAGGAGTGTCTCTTCGTAGTGACCGCCAGACACCCTGAATAATACAGAAACCATCAGTTTTTCCTCGCGGTGACCCATCAGCGCCCTCTCATCATGACCCTGACAGTGTTGTACAATCGATATAACTGAATAGATTAGTAAAGCTTTTGGAATCTTTGGGTTTTAATTTTCAAAAAATGACAATAAAAATATTAAAAATCAACTATTTCAACAAAATAACTCGATAACTTAAGTTATTTAATCAATAACATTTGATATTGATAATAACTATGGCTATCGTTTTTAGAGGCGGGATTCATCAGAAGCCTTAAGCTAAGGATTTCAGGTGAGCTCAGTTATCAATGGCTCTTACTCTTCTCAGCGGAGGTCAACATGGCGACAATTATCTGGAAAAGTGCTGCGCCGTCAGGAACCTGCCGCAGTCGTTACAAAGCACGACGCGCTGCGGCCGTGGCGCAACGCCGGCGCGACAAGCTGCTGCTGCGAAAAATTAGCCAGCTGCTGGATCCGCAGGCGGGGATGGGGATCGGTGGGGGGATGCGTCAGGCTTTTTCTTCGGCGCGCGCCTGCCAGCAGTGCGGTCTGCCGCGCCAGCTGGAGTCGCGGTATTGTTCATTCTGTCAGCCACAAGCCGGCGGTAATTAGCCTGAGAAATGAAAACAGGCCGCACCGGGCGGCCTGTCAGGCAGTTAATCGTCTGTGCGATCGTCATCTTCAAGTAAAGATTCAATAAACGTCCGTTGTGCGGGTGTTAACACCCAGTGATCCAGCGCTCCAGGCACCTTTTCGTCCCCGGACTCTGCACTGCCAGGTAATTCAGCAGGTGTTTTTTTATCGTCGTTGTCCATAATATCTTATCAATGAACACAGGCCAGCAAGCGAATCCAGCCCGAAACGGCATGCTTTGCATCTGGCATTTGTTCGAAACCCTCACCAACCCCAGCTCGCCTCCCCTCATTCTGCTAATGACGATTTCATTTTAGGATCTTTCCAGCTTGTGATAAGTGAATAATTCTGATGTGTTCTGCCGCACAGGGAATAGCACGCCGTCGCCAGGGTGACAGCGGCGTCAGGGGGAGCGGCAGGCGCGGAGTCCTGCCGCTGAAGGCTTACTCCACGGCGTCTTCCAGCACCTGGTGGATCACCGCCGAGAGCTGATTGATTTCGAATTTCGCCACATAGCCATTGGCTCCGACCTTGCGCACATGGTCTTCGTTGGCGCTGCCGGACAGCGAAGAGTGGATCACTACCGGGATATTTTTCAGGTTCAGATCGCTTTTGATATTGCGCGTCAGGGTAAAACCATCCATTTCTGGCATTTCCAGATCGGTGAGAACCAGTCCAATCTTATCGTGAATCGAGTGCCCTTCGGCCTGCGCTACCTGATGCATCTGCTTAATCTTATTCCACGCTTCCAGCCCGGTGGTGTACATCAGGGCCGGAATGCCCATCGCCTTCAGGCCCTGCTCGAGCATCTGACGCGCCACCTTTGAATCTTCCGCCACGATAGCCACCGCACCCGGCTTCATCTTGAAGGATTTAATCTGAATATCGCCCTCTTTAACTTCGCGCACCGAAGGGATCACGTCATGCAGGATCTGCTCCACGTCGAGCACCATCGCCATGGTGCTGTTGTTATCGAGGCAGGCAATACTGGTGATATTGCGGGTGCTGACGCCCGACTCAGCCGCATGGACCTGGCTCCAGTCCAGGCGCACGATATCTTCCACCGACTCGACGGCGAAGGCCTGGGTGCTGCGCGCATATTCAGTGACCAGCAGCAGATTAAGGCCGGTTGCCGGGGTGCAGCCCGCAACGGCAGGTAAATCGATAACCGGGATCAGCTGACCGCGAATGTTGGCCATCCCCAGCAGCGGCGACTTCATCCCCGCCGCTTTGGTGATGTTGGTCATCGGCACGATTTCGCGCAGCTTAAACACGTTAATGCCGAATAACTCAGGCTTGTCTTCCTGATGAGCAGACCCCAGACGGAATAACAAAAGTTCGAACTTGTTCGATAGTGCGAGATTCGCTCTCTCATCAATCTCTTTCTGAAAATTATCCATCTCTACCTCAGGTTATTATTCGTTGTTGTTGGCTTATTGGGTGCTCTGCGTGCATAGAGAGTGCACGCACTGTTCGCTATAACAACTTATCGGCAGTTCTGGAAAAAAGTGCAGGAAAGTTTTTGCGCACTCGTCACAAGATTACATCATCCGACCCAAAAGCCACTTTGGCGCTGAAGGCGGGTGGAATACGGTGAGGCATCACCTCAGCTCTGACAGTGAAGCAACCCCTGATGTGATAAGGAACGTTACTGAGACGGCTATGTGCCGGAGGGTAAGCGGGTTGAAGTAAAGGGTGATCCCTGGCGAATTTTGATAATTTTGCGAACAACTACTTTATTATTTTTTTCAGTGCGTTGGGTAAGGCCAGTGTGGGTCCCATCCTAGTGCTGACCAGGCCCCGGTCGCGACCATCCAGGCCAGTAGAGCCACAAACACCACAATCAATGACACTTCCATCAACCGTACAACTTTAGCCTTTCTCATCGTTTAACCCTCATGAACTACATGGTGAACGCGCCATATAACCCTAGAATGTTACCGGTAAAGTCACAATAGAAAAGGGGCTTATTTCGCGTTGAAAATGTTAAGTTTCATTTCTATAAATAAGACCTGAATATCATTTTCGCTTAAACGGAGGGCAGGATTTGACTACAGTGGGAAGGTCAGTCCATTAGACAGGTATCGAGATATCATCATTAGGTTATCTGGCAGGTGTTCCCTGGGCGAGGCCAGTTTGATAATTTCAGAACCCTTTAATCCACTAAAAATTAAATACTGAAAATTCAATGTGATAAATAGGTTTCGAGTAACTTAAAGCTTCCAGTTTACGCAGTGTTTAATTCCAAATCGTAATATAGCAGCCAACAAAACATATAAGGGATTTTGCCACATGAAAACTTCAATCATTGCTACCACTGTTTTAATCGGTTCTTTTCTGACCGGATGCTCTGTGCAAAATGATAAAACACAGTTTCAAGGCCTGGGATTAACCTATCAGTCAGATATCAAAAAGCTTGATAATGGAGACTACCTCACGGAGGTTGAAGCGGCTCCTGCTGCAGGTCGCATACAAGGTGCTGTTGGCACTGCAAATAAAAAAGCTTCTGACTTTTGCCGGGTTCAAAACAAATCAATGAAAGAGGTCAAAACGGATATCGATACACACTTGCTGGTTAATGGCGTGGCTCGCCTGACTTTCAAATGCGTCTAAATATCGCCAAGCTTCATTGCTTTTGATAAGACCTGGAGAGCCATTGTGAAGGTGGCTCTCTAACACCACATAATGTATGTGGTCAACAAAAACTGGCCTCGACTTTAGAGTTTCTCCGCAACAGTCGTTCTGACTCATTCGGCGTCAAGCCACCATTATATTGATGGGGCCTACGCTGGCTGTAATATACTGTTGTTGAGTTCGTTATCGCTGCGCTGGCTTCGCTAAAATCAGCGTATCCATTATCCGACATCCACTACGTTTTCAGGCTTCTAAAAAATGCCTGGTTAGTGTTCTGTTTCGATTACTTTTGGTATCGTCTGCTTTTCGAGTGACACTTAGGGTCAATATGAAGACTTTGGTTTTTGCCTGCGCTCTGCTACTTACTGGCTGTAATACTAAATGGTCATGGGTGCCTGTTCTTCCTGTAATCAGTTCCGACCACTGCCCGCCGGGCAAGGGGCCAGTAGGGACTAATCAGGATTGCCGTTAACTCATTTCAAACACTGCTCTCTGGGGGGGAATCCAAAAGATGGTCTACCAGGTCTATGGGGCCTGGATGGCTGAAACGATGACGCGCAATTGAGCCTGATGAACTCAAAACTGAACGACTTTGCCCCACTACTGCCCCACACTCACACTGGATAGCCTTATAATCTATACTATTCAGTTATTTAACTAATCTAAACCTGCATGTTCATAATATCGCTGTACGCGCTGACCAGCTTGTTACGCACCTGAATACCCATCTGCATCGAGACGCTGGATTTTTGCAGGTCAACCATCACGTCGTTCAGCGACACCCCCTCTTTGCCCAGCGCAAAATCCTGCGCCTGGCTGCGCGCTGTGGTTTGCGTTTCGCTGATCTTGTTCAGCGCCGCCTTCAGCTCTGCGCCAAAATCTGCCTGAGAAGTGCTGTCTGAGCTTTTACCGCCTGCCTGCAGAGCTGCTGTCTGCATGGCCTGCATCACGCTCTCAATACCCTGAATCGCCATGTTTTCTCCCAAATGGTTGCTGAAGTGACTACCGACGCCGAGTAACTTAACACCGATGTCAATAAGACAAAGCCTCTAATTAGAAGTAAAAAACGCAGCTTATCCGGCCATCGAATTTCCCATTTAAGAAAATAATGGCACTCCATTAAGGTGGAAATTTTTTAAGCCAGCGCATCAGGGAGTCAGTTTTGTTACGACACTACACGCAACAGTCCGGTCAACTGTCAGGCAGGAAGAAGTCATGAATGCAACTGTCACGCAGGATAATCCAGAGAAGAAGGGTCTGAATGACCTGTTCGCTCGCCTACGCGCTAATCCTCGCATCCCTCTTATTGTGGCTGCGGCGGCCGTTGTGGCCGTCATTATTGCGATGGTGCTATGGGCGAAGCAGCCGGATTATCGCGTTCTTTATAACAACCTCAGCAATGAGGATGGCGGCGCCATCGTCACCCAGCTGACCCAGATGAACGTACCCTATAAGTTCGACGATCAGGGTGGCGCGTTACTGGTTCCGGCAGCCCAGGTGCATGAACTGCGCCTGCGCCTCGCTTCACAGGGTCTGCCAAAAGGCGGCGCTGTGGGCTTTGAACTGCTGGATAAAGAGAAGTTCGGCATTAGCCAGTTCAGCGAGCAGGTTAACTACCAGCGTGCGCTGGAAGGCGAACTGGCACGCACGATTGAAACCCTCGGCCCGGTGAAAGGCGCGCGCGTGCATCTGGCCATGCCGAAACCGACGCTGTTCGTGCGCGAGCAGAAAGCCCCGTCCGCCTCCGTGACGCTGGCTCTGCAGCCAGGCCGCGCGCTGGATGAAGGCCAGATCAATGCCGTAGTGCATATGGTCTCCAGCAGCGTCGCCGGTATGCCACCCGGCAACGTGACCGTTGTCGATCAGGCTGGCCGTCTGCTGACGCAGAACGACCCGACCGGCCGTGACCTCAACGATACCCAGCTGAAATATGCCAGCGATGTTGAAGCCCGCTATCAGCAGCGCATTGAAGCCATCCTTGGCCCAATTGTCGGCAATGGCAATGTCCATGCCCAGGTCACCGCGCAGATTGACTTCAACAGTCGCGAGCAGACCGACGAGCAGTACAAACCGAACAGCAATCCTGACCAGCAGGCTATCCGCTCTCGCCAGACCAGCGACAGTGAGCAGCTGGGTGGCCAGTATCCTGGCGGCGTGCCGGGCGCGCTCTCCAACCAGCCCGCTCCGGCTAACGCGGGTCCGGTCACCACGCCGAATAACAATGCCAACGGGGCGAACGGTGCCAACGGGGCGAACGGCCAGGCCAACAATGCGGCGACCAATGCCGCCACCACGACTGCGCAGAAAGCGGTGCCGTCGAACACCCGCAGCGACAACACCACCAACTACGAAGTCAACCGCACCATCCTGCACACCAAGATGAATGTCGGTGAAGTGCAGCGCCTGTCGGTGGCCGTGGTGGTGAACTACCGCGCCGATGCCGCAGGCAAACCGATTGCATTGAATGATGCTCAGCTGAAGCAGATTGAAAACCTGACCCGAGAGGCGATGGGCTATTCGGAACAGCGTGGTGACAGCCTGAACGTCGTCAACTCACCGTTTACCGAGAACGATGATGTCGGTGCCGAGCTGCCATTCTGGAAACAGCCAGGCTTTATTGACCAGATGTTTGAAGCAGGCCGCTGGTTACTGGTGCTGATTGTTGCCTTCATCCTGTACCGCAAGCTGGTGCGCCCGCAGCTACGCCGCAAGGCCGAGCAGGAGAAAGCCGCTGCCGAAGCCGCCGTGGCTGCCGCCCAGACCCGTGCTCAGGATGATGATAAAGGGGTCTCCGTCAAGCTGTCGAAAGATGAGCTTGACCAGGAACGTAAATCTCAGCACCGCATGAGTGCTGAGGTCATGAGCCAGCGAATTCGCGAAATGTCAGAAAATGACCCACGCGTGGTGGCTCTGGTTATTCGCCAGTGGATGAAGGACGAACTATGAGTCTCACCGGTACTGAAAAAAGCGCCATCCTGATGATGACCATTGGCGAAGATCGCGCTGCCGAAGTGTTTAAGCACCTCGACACCCGCGAAGTGCAGCATCTGAGCTCGGCGATCTCGAATATGCGCCAGGTGTCGCACAAGCAGCTGACCGACGTGCTGCGCGAGTTTGAGATCGATGCCGAACAGTATGCGGCGCTGAGCCTCAACTCCAACGACTATCTGCGCTCCGTGCTGATTAAAGCGCTGGGCGAAGAGCGTGCCTCTACCCTGCTGGAAGATATTCTCGAAACCCGCGAGACCACCAGCGGCATGGATACGCTGAACTTTATGGAACCGCAGGCGGCTGCCGACCTGATCCGCGACGAACATCCGCAGATCATCGCCACCATCCTGGTGCACCTGAAGCGAGGCCAGGCGGCCGATATCCTTGCTCAGTTCGACGAGCGTCTGCGTCACGATGTCATGCTGCGTATCGCCACCTTTGGCGGCGTGCAGCCGGCAGCGCTGGCGGAGCTGACCGAAGTGCTCAACGGCCTGCTGGATGGTCAGAACCTCAAGCGGGCGAAGATGGGCGGTGTGCGTACTGCGGCCGAGATTATCAACCTGATGAAAACTCAGCAGGAAGAAGCGGTTATCGAAGCGGTGCGCGAGTTCGACGGCGAACTGGCACAGAAAATCATCGACGAGATGTTCCTGTTCGAAAACCTCGTCGAAGTGGACGACCGCAGTATCCAGCGCCTGTTGCAGGAAGTGGAGTCCGAGTCGCTGCTGGTGGCGCTGAAGGGTTCCGAACAGCCGCTGCGCGAGAAGTTCCTGAAAAACATGTCGCAGCGTGCGGCCGATATTCTGCGCGACGATCTCGCCAACCGTGGTCCGATGCGTATGTCTGCGGTAGAGACCGAACAGAAAGCGATTCTGTTGATCGTTCGTCGTCTGGCCGAAAGCGGCGAGATGGTGATTGGCGGTGGCGAGGAAACCTATGTCTGATCATTCCTCCCTGCCGTGGCAGCGCTGGCAGCCTAACGATCTGGCACAGCGCGATCGGCCGCTGATTGAAGAGCTGACGATCCCGGAAGTGACGGAAGAGCCTGCCGACGATCGGCAGTTCCAGCTGGAGCAGCTTCAGGCTCAGGTGCGCAATGAAGCACAGGGCCTGGGCTATACCGAAGGTCAGCAGCGCGGCTTTGCCGAAGGCCAGAAAAGCGGTTATGACGCCGGTTTTCAGCAGGGGCTGGCGGAAGCTCAGCAGCAGCAGGCACCGTTACAGGCGCGCATGCAGCAGCTGGTTTCCGAATTCCACCACACGCTGGAAGCGCTCGACAGCGTCATCGCCTCGCGCCTGATGCAGCTGGCGCTGGAAGCCGCACGCCAGGTGATTGGCCAGGCACCCCACGTTGACGGCACCGCCCTGCTGCGCCAGATCCAGGGGATGCTGCAGCAGGAGCCGATGTTCAGCGGCAAACCCACGCTGCGCGTCCACCCGGACGATCTGCCGCGGGTGGAAACTACGCTCGGCGCTACGCTGAGCCTGCACGGCTGGCGTCTGCTCGGTGACAGCACCATTCACCCGGGCGGCTGCAAAGTCAGCGCCGAGGATGGCGACCTGGATGCCAGCATTGCCACCCGCTGGCATGAACTCTGCCGTCTGGCCGCACCGGGAGAACTGTAATGACCACTCGCCTGTCGCGCTGGCTTGGCGCACTCGACAACTTTGAACAGCGTCTGGCCCAGGTGCCCGAGGTACGTCGCTATGGCCGGCTGGTGCGCGCCACCGGACTGGTGCTGGAAGCGACCGGCCTGCAGCTGCCGCTGGGTGCGACCTGCGTGATTGAACGTCATGACAGCCAGGGCATTGGCGAAGTCGAGAGTGAAGTGGTTGGCTTTAACGGCCAGAAACTGCTGCTGATGCCGCTGGAAGAAGTAGAAGGCATCATTCCCGGCGCGCGCGTTTATGCCCGCGTGGCAGGTGATAACCAGCACAGCGGCAAACAGCTGATGCTCGGGCCAGAACTGCTGGGGCGCGTGCTCGACGGCAGCGGCCGCCCGCTGGACGGCCTGCCTGCACCGGAAACCGGCTATCGCGCCCCGCTGATCACGCCGCCGTTTAACCCTTTACAGCGCACGCCGATCACCGACGTGCTGGATACCGGCGTGCGGGCGATTAACGCCCTGCTTACCGTCGGTCGCGGCCAGCGTATGGGGCTGTTCGCGGGTTCCGGCGTCGGTAAAAGCGTGCTGCTCGGCATGATGGCGCGCTACACCAAAGCGGACGTGATCGTGGTCGGGCTGATTGGCGAGCGTGGCCGCGAAGTCAAAGACTTTATCGAAAACATTCTCGGCACCGAAGGGCGTGCGCGGGCGGTGGTGATTGCCGCCCCGGCGGATGTCTCTCCTTTATTACGTATGCAGGGTGCTTCTTACGCCACGCGCATTGCCGAAGACTTCCGCGACCGTGGCCAGCACGTGCTGCTGATCATGGATTCCCTGACGCGTTACGCCATGGCCCAGCGTGAAATAGCGCTGGCGATCGGGGAGCCGCCGGCCACCAAAGGCTATCCGCCTTCCGTGTTTGCCAAGCTGCCCGCGCTGGTCGAGCGCGCCGGTAACGGCATCGACGGCGGCGGTTCGATTACCGCCTTCTATACCGTTCTGACCGAAGGGGACGACCAGCAGGACCCGATCGCCGACTCCGCGCGCGCCATTCTCGATGGCCACATTGTGCTGTCGCGCCGCCTGGCAGAATCCGGCCACTACCCGGCTATTGATATTGAAGCCTCGATCAGCCGCGTCATGGCACACCTGATCGATGAGACGCACTACGCCCGCGTGCGCCAGTTTAAACAGCTGCTTTCCAGCTACCAGCGCAACCGCGATCTGGTCAGCGTGGGGGCGTATGCCGCCGGGACCGACCCGACGCTGGATAAAGCGATCAAACTCTACCCAGAGCTGGAGGCCTTCCTGCAGCAGGGGATGTTTGAGCGCAGTACGTTTGATGATGCCAGCCTGCATCTGCAGGCGATCTTTGGTTAAGTCTGAACAGCGGAGAACTTATGGCTAAGACAGCTTCCCCGATCGATACCCTGCGCGATCTGGCACATAAAGATGTGGAAAAAGCCGCCATTCAGTTAGGCGACGTACGCCGGGCGCAAAAGCAGGCAGACGATCAGCTGACAATGCTGCTCAACTACCAGGACGAATACCGCAGGAATCTCAACACCACCATGAGCGAAGGGATTGCCAGTACGCGCTGGTACAACTACCACCAGTTTATTCAGACGCTGGAAAAGGCGATTGAACAGCATCGCGCCCAGCTGATGCACTGGAACACCCGGGTGGAAAATGCCCTGCGCTTCTGGCGCGACAAACAGCAGCGGCTGCACGCCTATGAAACGCTTCAGGCGCGGGCGCTGGCAACCGCACTCTTACAGGAAAACCGTCTCGATCAGAAACGGATGGACGAATTTGCCCAACGGGCATCATTGAGGAAAGGCGAATGATTACCTTACCAACCGCAGTGGCGACCACCAGCGCCAGTAGCAAAACCGGTGCGGCTGCCACCACCCCTGACAGCACGCTGGACGCGACTCCCGGCGGCGACAGCGCCGCCAGCGGTGAAAATTTGCCGCAGGGGTTTCTCACTCTGCTGGGGAACCGACTGCTATCGCTGGCGCAGCAGGGTGCCAGCGCCGCCCCTCAGGATGACACGGCGCAAAATGTTACCGCCGATGGGAAAGCACCGGCAAAAACCAGCATCAGCGATCTGCTGGCCGCGCTGGATAAGCCCGAGACGCTGACCGCGCTGCTGCAACCGCAAAAAGCCAGCACGGAAAAAAGCCCGGACAGCGAGGAGAAAGCCGCGCCGGTGGAGCTGAGCAGCAGCGATTTGCAGGCGTTACAGGCGCTGTACGCCATGCTGCCCAACGCTGCCGCAGTGCCCGTCGCCAGCGGTAACAGCAGCAGCAAAAACAGCGACCTGCTGAGCAGCGATCTGAGCAAGAGCAGCAAAGGCTCGACGCTGAACGCGTTAAGCGCGGCGTTGGGTAAAGTGAGCAGCGACGACGCTGACGCCGCGGGCACAGCCACCACGAAAACCGGCAGCGCTGGCGTACTGCTGCCGGGCAACTCCGACAGCGCGACTGCTGCGGCAAAATCCAGCGCTAACCCGGGTGCGCAGACGCTTGACTCAGCTTTTCAGCAGGTTATGAGCCACGTCAGCAAAGATAACGACAAAGAAAATTCAAGTTCTGCCCTCAACGCGACGATAACCAATAATGTGATCAGCGCCGCTTCTTCCGCGCAGACCCCGACTTCAACCTCGGCGGTCAGCGCGCCGGCAACGCCACTGCTGAATTCTCAGCTTGGCAGCCCGGAATGGCAGCAGGCACTGGGACAACAGATCCTGATGTTCAGCCGCAACGGGCAGCAGACCGCCGAGTTGCATCTGCATCCGCAGGACCTGGGCAGCATCCAGATCTCTTTGAAGCTGGATAATGACCAGGCCCAGCTGAGTATGGTGTCGAACCATAGCCAGGTCAGGGCCGCGCTTGAGGCCGCTATCCCTCAACTGCGTACCTCACTGGCTGAAAGCGGCATCAGCCTGGGTCAAAGTAATGTCAGTAGCAATGCATTCCAGCAGGGTCAGTCCTTTAATGGCCAGCAGGAACAGCAGCGTAATAACAACGGAAACCCGTTTAGTCTTGCTAATGAAAATGACAGTGATGTGACGCAAATTGCCGTACCTGCCGCCCTGCAGGCGCGTGCAGCTGGCTCCAATGCTGTTGATATTTTCGCCTGACGGCAACAAACGCGCAAGCTGATGGCAAAACTCGCGTCTTTTCTGCCTATTGTTTGGCGCAAGACGCGGGATAATTCGCTCATAAAGCCGTGGGACAGTGAGAAATATGACGTGGCACCGCCCCTCGAAAATAATCACAGGAAGTTACAGCTAATATGACTGATAACGCTAAAGCCAAAAGCGGCAAACGTAAGCTCCTGATACCCGTGTTACTGATCGTGACTCTGGTCGCTTGCAGCGTGGCGGGATATACAGTCTGGCACATGATGAAGGCGCCGAAAGATGCCGCTGCGGCTGCAAAGCCTGAGCCGCCACCTGCCCCGGTCTTTTTTGCTCTGGATACGTTTACGGTCAACTTGATCAACCCAGACAACGACCCGGATCGCGTGCTTTATGTCGGCTTCACCCTGCGCTTGCCGGATGAAGAGACCCGTCGTCGCATGAACGATTATCTGCCGGAAGTACGCAGCCGTTTACTGCTGCTGCTGTCGCGTCAGAATGCTACGGGCCTCGCCAATGAGCAGGGCAAGCAGCAGTTAGTGACACAGATTAAACAGGTACTGGCACCTCCGCTGGTGCAGGGACAACCACAGCAGGTCGTGACAGATGTACTGTTTACGGCCTTCATTCTGCGGTGATGGATATACATGGGCGATAACATTCTTTCTCAGGCAGAAATTGACGCACTACTCAATGGCGACAGCGATAGTGCGGCAGAAGATAAGGTCAGTACCGGGGGCGAAAGCGATATTCGCCCTTACGATCCCAATACTCAGCGCCGCGTGGTACGCGAGCGTCTGCAGGCACTGGAGATCATCAACGAACGTTTTGCGCGTTCTTACCGTATGGCGCTGTTTAACCTGCTGCGTCGCAGCCCGGATATTTCCGTCGGCGCGATAAAGATCCAGCCATACCATGAGTTTGCCCGCAATCTGCCGGTACCTACCAACCTTAACCTTATCCACCTCAAGCCGCTGCGTGGCACGGCGCTGGTGGTATTTTCGCCGAGTCTGGTGTTTATCGCCGTTGATAACCTGTTTGGTGGTGACGGCCGTTTTCCGACCAAGGTCGAAGGACGCGAGTTTACCCACACCGAACAGCGCGTGATCCGCCGTATGTTAAAGCTGGCGCTGGAAGCCTACAGCGAAGCGTGGAAGCCGATCTATCCGCTGGACGTAGAGTACGTGCGTTCGGAAATGCAGGTGAAGTTCACCAACATTACTACCTCACCGAATGACATCGTGGTCACCACGCCATTCCAGGTGGAGATTGGTAATCTGACCGGTGAGTTCAACATCTGTATCCCATTCAGCATGATCGAGCCGCTGCGTGAAACGCTGGTGAACCCACCGCTGGAGAACTCGCGTACCGAAGATGAGAACTGGCGTGACACGCTGGTGAAACAGGTTCAGCACTCGGAGCTGGAGCTGGTGGCGAATTTTGCCGATGTCTCAATGAGAATTTCCCGTCTGCTGGAGTTAAAGCCCGGCGACGTCTTACCGATTGAAAAACCGGACCGCATTATCGCCCATGTCGATGGCGTGCCGGTGTTGACCAGCCAGTACGGAACACTGAATAAACAGTATGCACTGCGCGTGGAACACCTGATCAACCCGATTTTGAATTCGCTGAATGAGGAACAGCCCGATGAGTGATACCAATAAGCCGTCCGACGACGACATCTCTGCGGACGACCTGTGGGCTGACGCAATGAACGAACAGGTAAAATCCTCTTCAACCGGCGGCGTGTTTAAATCGCTGGAAAATGGCGATATTGCTGCTGGTTCGCAGGATATCGACATGATTATGGATATCCCGGTGAAGCTCACCGTGGAGCTTGGCCGTACCAAAATGACCATTAAAGAGCTGCTGCGCCTGTCGCAGGGTTCGGTCGTGGCGCTGGACGGCTTAGCCGGGGAGCCGCTGGATATCCTGATCAACGGCTATCTGATTGCCCAGGGTGAAGTAGTGGTGGTCGCCGATAAATATGGCGTGCGCATTACCGACATTATCACCCCGACCGAACGTATGCGTCGTCTGAGCCGCTAAATGAATACCACCCAGCAGCAGCCAGCCATCGGGCAGCCGGCCATTTCTACCGGTTCAATGCTGACTCAGGTTAGCGGGGTACTGGCGGCGATTATTATTCTGATCCTCGCCTGCGCCTGGGTGGCAAAGCGCTTCGGCTTTGCCACTAAGCGCAGCGGCAGTGAGAAACTGAATATCAGCGCCAGCTGCCAGCTGGGACAGCGTGAACGCGTGGTCGTGGTTGATGTGGATGATGTGCGTCTGGTTCTGGGCGTCACCGCTCAGCAGATCACCCATCTGCATACCCTGCCGGCGAAACCGCAGCAGGAACTCCCGGAAGCACCGGCTGTGACGGCAGATTTCCGTCAGGTTCTGCAGTCGTTAATGAAAGGTTCCGGGAAGAAAAAATGAAACGTCTCCTTCCACTGTTAGCACTGGTTTTGCTGATGCTGACTCCGAACGTCTACGCGCAGCTGCCTGGGCTTATCAGTAAGCCGATGGCTAACGGCGGCCAGAGCTGGTCGCTGCCGGTGCAGACGCTGGTATTTATTACCTCGCTGACCTTCCTGCCGGCAATATTGCTGATGATGACCAGCTTCACGCGCATCATCATCGTTTTCGGCCTGCTGCGTAACGCGCTGGGTACCCCCTCTGCGCCACCTAACCAGGTGCTGCTTGGCCTGTCGCTGTTCCTGACCTTCTTTATTATGGGCCCGGTGTTCGACAAAATTTATACTGATGCCTATCTGCCGTTCAGCGAAGATAAGATCAGCATGCAGGAAGCCATTGATAAAGGTGCGCAGCCGCTGCGTGAGTTTATGCTGCGCCAGACGCGTGAAGCGGACCTTGCGCTGTTTGCCCGCCTGGCTAACACGCCACCGATTGCCGGGCCGGAAGCGGTGCCGATGCGTATTCTGCTGCCGGCTTACGTCACCAGTGAACTGAAAACGGCTTTCCAGATCGGCTTCACGGTATTTATTCCATTCCTGATTATCGACCTGGTGGTCGCTAGCGTGCTGATGGCGCTGGGGATGATGATGGTGCCCCCCGCCACCATCTCCCTGCCCTTTAAGCTGATGCTGTTTGTGCTGGTGGATGGCTGGCAGCTGCTCATCGGCTCACTGGCCCAAAGTTTCTACTCTTAAGCGAGGCCACAAAAATGACTCCTGAATCGGTAATGGTTTTGGGCCACGACGCGATGCAGATTGCGCTGGCGCTGGCCGCCCCGCTGCTGCTGGCAGCGCTGGTAAGCGGCCTGTTAATCAGCCTGCTGCAGGCGGCTACCCAGATTAACGAACAAACGCTCTCCTTTATTCCGAAGATCCTTTCCGTGGTGGCAACCATCGTTGTGGCCGGTCCGTGGATGCTCAATCTGATCCTCGACTATATGCGTACCCTGTTCTCCAACCTGCCTTATCTGATCGGATAATGATTCTTTTTGACAGCAGTCAACTTTTATTCTGGATAAGTCAGCTATTCTGGCCGCTTGCTCGCGTGCTGGCTTTGATCATGACGGCGCCGCTGCTGAGCGAAAAATCGATTAGCCGCAAGGTGAAAATTGGTCTGGGCCTGATGATTACCTGGGTATTGATCCCGTCGTTACCCCCGACCAACGTTACGCTGTTTTCGGTTGGCGGCTTCTGGTTGCTGATTCAGCAGATACTGATTGGCGTAGCGATTGGTTTTACCATGCAGTTTGCCTTTGCGGCGGTGCGTACCGCGGGGGAAGTGATTGGTTTGCAGATGGGCTTATCCTTTGCCACCTTCTTTGACCCGGCCAGCCGACTGAACATGCCGGTTCTGGCGCGCTTTCTCGATATGCTGGCGATGTTGCTGTTTCTCTCCTTCAACGGTCACCTGTGGCTGATTTCGATGGTTGCGGACAGTTTTCATACTTTGCCTATTGGTGGCGAGCCGCTGAACAGCAATGCGTTCCTGGCGCTGACCAAAGCCGCCAATTTAATTTTCCTTAACGGCATGAGATTAGCGCTACCGTTAATCACCCTGTTACTCACCTTAAACCTGGCCCTGGGTTTGTTAAACCGCGTTTCACCACAGCTGTCGGTTTTCGCTATCGGCTTCCCGGTCACCTTATCGATAGGTATGGTGTTCATGAGCCTGATGATGCCCCTGCTGGCGCCCTTCTGCGAGCATTTATTCAGTGAAGTGTTCGACTTACTGTCGACATTACTCAGTGAACTACCCGGCAAGTAAACTTTAGTATTCCCCCTCTTATACAAAAGCATTGTTAAGCCATCGAAATATATCAGAGCATTTTTCGCGCCATTATTTGCAGAATAACCTTAAGGAAATTCTGATAAATGGGCTAGCACGATGAAAATAATTCTTATTAAAACCCAGTTAGCGTATTTTAAATCCTCAAACCGGTGATTTGTTGCGAAACAGTTAACGGTTAAAAAATGGGCAAATGTCTGTTTTTAATGAATATTTTATTTTTCTCGGTTTTTCTTGTTTTAAAATTCATTTTACGGCATTGTCAATACTCCCCGCATGCCTACACTTTCGGGGAATGAATGTTTTTAGGATTCGTCCTATCAGAGTTTTCCTGATTCTGCGCGATAGTGTCGACGTCAGCGGAAAACTGTGTCAGGTGCTGTACTAACTCAGATGTCTAAGCAGTCTCGCTGCCAGCCCTCTGAAGTGGGTGACTTGTCAGAGCATCGCTCTGTCAAAAGCCAAATTAGCAGTCAGCAAGGACGCATGAGTACTCTCGCCGTAGATGGCAAAGCTTTATTCAGGCTGGGTAAAAATAACAAGATCGTGATTAAGAACTCTTTGCTCTCGTACCGCAAGCACGTAATTCATCGTTGATTTAAACGGAAAACAAATTTGGTGAGGGTAGCTATTATGCCAACGATTATTATGGATTCATGTAACTACACACGACTAGGCTTAAGCGATTATATGGCGGTAAAAGGGGTTAAAAAGAAAAATATAACCTCCGTTAACGACATGGACCAATTGCAAATTAAATGCCAGCAGCTTCAACCTGGCGTGGTTTTTATTAATGAAGACTGTTTCATTCATGAGTCCGATGCAAGTCAGCGTATCAGAGACATTATCATGCAGCACCCTGATACCCTGTTCTTCATCTTCATGGCTATCTCCAATATCCATTTTGAGGAATACCTCTACGTTCGTAAGAACTTGATTATTACATCAAAATCGATAAAGCCGGCGACTCTTGATACGCTGCTTAGCAGCTACTTTCAAAAGAAAGTCAGTATGTCACCCCGCTACAATTCAGGCTTCGACGTCCATCCATTAACGCTCAGCCAGACTGAGTCTAATATGCTTAAGATGTGGATGTCAGGTCACGATACAATACAAATCTCAGATAAAATGCAGATTAAAGCCAAAACGGTTTCATCGCATAAAGGCAATATAAAACGTAAAATTAAAACGCATAATAAGCAGGTTATTTATCATGTGGTTCGTTTAACTGATAATGTCACCAGCGGTATTTACGTCAACGTAAGATAACGCACCGGGCAGGTCCGCCTTCGCTGACCTGCCCGTTCTCCATTTGCAGAATGCTCATTCTGTGAGCCTGCTCCCACTTCAAGACCTAATCCTTTTCACTTCTTTGCCGATGGTTTGTAGACGACCGGAGCGTTCCTTCGTCCCTACTGACAGAGAGCAAGGATATGAAATCACAATTACAATCTCACGAGCAGCCGACCATCAGCTTTTGGCAACATTTGCGCCTGGTCCCCCTGTTCGCCGCCATTCTTGGCGGAATTCTGCTGTTGTTTGCCCTGTGTATCGGCCTCGCCAGTTATTTTTTAGTCCAGAGTAATAAGTCGCTCAATGATATTACGCAAGAAATTGCTATCCGCATGGCGATCTCAAACAGTTCTAATAATCTGCGCGCTGCGCGTTTGACGGTGATCCATGCCGGTGCCGCTGCACGTATCGGTGAGATGGATGAATTCAAAGCCAATCTCACCAGTTCAGAAAAGCGCATCACATCGGCACGCGACAATTTCAATATCTATCTCAACCGCCCGGTCAAAACCCCGGCAGGGATAGCGCTGGATGTGGAGCTGAAAAAACGCTTCGACGCTTATATTAAGCAGGGGCTTGAGCCGATGCTGAAAAGCGCGGGGGATGGCAGCTTTGAAGGGGTTATCGCCCAGGAGACGGATTACACCCGCAAACTGGATGACGCTTATAACGACGTGCTGTTTAAAGCGATCAAGCTGCGTACTGAGCGTGCCGACGGGCTCAATCAGCAGGCCGCTGCACAAACCCGCCTCGGCTTTATTATGATGGCGGCGGCATTCGGCCTCGCCCTGCTGCTGACGCTGGCGACCTTTATCTTCCTGCGCCGGGTGGTGATTACGCCGCTGCGCCAGGCGGTAGAAAGAATTGAGCAGATCTCCCACGGCGATCTGACCGCGCCGCCGCAGGTCTGGGGACGCAGTGAGATCGGCAGCCTGGGGAATAACCTGCAGCTGATGCAGCAGGCGCTGGTGAAAACCGTAGGAACCGTGCGCGAGGGGGCGGTGGCGATCTATCAGGGATCGAGCGAGATCTCCGCAGGCAATACCGACCTCTCCTCACGCACCGAACAGCAGGCTTCCGCGCTGGAGCAGACCGCTGCCAGCATGGAACAGCTGACCGCCACCGTGAAACAGAACGCCGAAAATGCCCATCACGCCAGCCAGCTGGCTGCCGATGCGTCGGGTAAAGCGCGCCAGGGCGGAGAGATTGTCACCGGCGTAGTGAATACCATGAACAACATCTCCAGCAGCTCGAAGAAAATTGCCGAGATCACCACGGTGATCAATAGCATTGCCTTCCAGACCAATATCCTGGCGCTGAATGCCGCGGTGGAAGCCGCGCGAGCCGGTGAACAGGGGCGCGGCTTTGCCGTGGTCGCCAGCGAGGTGCGCAACCTGGCGCAGCGCAGCGCCGGAGCCGCGAAAGAGATTGAGGGGCTGATTGCCGAGTCGGTAGACCTGATTGGTAAGGGGTCGTCGCAGGTGGGGAACGCGGGCAATACCATGGGTGAAATCGTCGATGCGGTGCGCCGCGTGACCGATATCATGGCCGAGATTGCCGCCGCATCCGACGAGCAAAGCAAAGGGATCCAGCAGGTCAGCCATGCGGTCACCGAGATGGACAACGTCACCCAGCAGAACGCTTCACTGGTGGAGGAAGCCTCATCTGCCGCAGCGTCGCTGGAAGATCAGGCGGCGCGCCTGACTCAGGCGGTATCGGCCTTTAAACTGAGTGGTGGCGCGGTAGCTGAGGTGAAAAGCAGCAGCGTCAGCAGCAAACCCGCAGCATTAGTCGCCGCGCGCCCGGCGCTGGTCAGTCATGAGAATTGGGAAACGTTTTGACCGGGAGTAAGTAAGGGTCACCAGGGCGAGGCAGGCCTCGCCCTGACGAGAGTTGAGGGGTTTGTTGTCGGGTCGACCCGTTACCGGTCGGCCTGTTGCAACAACTCTGTGGCCTTATCCAACGCTATGCCCTCTTTATTACGGATAATCACTTCGCCAATCTCCTCTGCACATTGCAGAATATTATGGTGGTGGCACGCCAGCGGGATCACCGTCAAATCTTCGCAAACTTGCTGCAATCCATTATCCTGCACTGCCAGAAGCTCTCGCATTACGTCATCCGGCAGCTGCGGGTTGGGCTGGGTCGCTTTGAACAATGTCACGCGTGTCGTCATCAGCCTGCGCGAAATAACACCTTGTGCAAGCCGCTGTTCCGTTCCTGCAATGGCCATTGCCCGCTGTGCCGCCTCCGCAGTAATGCCCAGGGCAGACAGCAGATCGGATGATGGCTGTTCTCCCACTGCTTGCTGATAGAAACTGTCGAGCAGATACAGTGACACCTGGCCGACGCCCCTTGCTTCCAGCAGCGCGGCAACTTCCAACGCGATCAGTCCCCCCAACGACCATCCGACAATCTGTACTGGCGAACTTCCGCTTAACAGCCCGTGTGCCGTCATCTCATCTAGATAGCGAGCGGCAAGCGTGGACAGAGAATCAATCGGCGGCCGATGATAAAGATTGTAGTTGTCGATACCGAAGCAGTTTATGCGGCCCTGGAAGGCCTGCGCAAACGGATAAAACGCTTCAGCGCCAACCAGTGCCGGATGGATCATCCATAACGCAGATGCTCCGGGCGTAGGGGTGTTGAGCGCTATCACCAGGCTGTTGTGCTGGCTGGCTAACAGATTTTTCAGGGTACGGCACTGGAACAGTTTCACCACCGGGACCGGCGAACCCAGAATTTCAGCAAGCCTGATGCACAAAGAGATAGCGATAATTGACGTTCCCCCGGCGCGGAAAAAATCATCGGTCATGCCGATGCGTTCGCAGTGCAGCGTTTCCTGCCACAGCGCACACAGCTGCGCCTCCAGCGCATTTTTCGGGGCAACATAATCAGTTTCGCTACTGCTGGCCGGGGCAGGCAGTGCTTTGCGATCCAGCTTACCGCTGGAGCTAAGCGGCAACGCATCCAGCCTTACCAACGCGGTCGGGATCATATATAGCGGCAGTTGCTGACTCATGAATTCCAGCAGCTCAACTTCCACCAGCGGCTCCTCACAGACGTAGTAAAGGACCAGCCGTTGCTGGCTGTCGTCATTTCTGACAATCGCGCAGCAGGACTTGATGGGACTGAATGCCATCGCGCAGTCTTCGACTTCCCCCAGCTCAACGCGATAGCCATTCAGCTTCACCTGAAAATCCATACGGCCTAAAAATTCAAGGTTGCCATCAGGCAGATAACGCCCGGCATCCCCGGTACGGTAAAGCCTCTCCCCCAGCACCGGATGCCAGATAAAACGCTCATCGGTAAGGGGGCGATTACGGTAATATTCACGAGCCACGCCTGCCCCACCGATATACTGCTCACCCGGGAGACAAGGCGGTAGGATACGCATATGGCGGTCAAGCACGTAAAAGCGCTGATGTGCCATCGCTTTGCCGTAAGGCACGCTGGGAGCAAGAGTCGGTCCGTCAGGAATCTCATAGATGATCGACCATATAGAACTCTCGGTGGCCCCCCCCGTACTGGTAATACGACAGTGCGGCTGCCACTGGCGAATACGCGCGGGAAGCTGTCGGGAGATCACTTCCCCCACCAGCACCACATTGCGCAAGGCGGGCCAGCTGGCACCGGGCTGCACGCCGGACTCAAGATACTCAACCAGTAATGTCATCACTGACGGGGCAGAGTTCCAGAACGTCACGTCGTGCTCAATCATCAGGCGATGCCAGGCATCTGGCTGATAACGCTGGGCTTCCGACGGTATCACCATCGTTGCACCAGCCGACAGAATGCCGAAGATATCAAATGCAGAAATATCAAAGCTCAACGCGCTCAGCGCCAGCCCTCGATCGTGCGGGCCAATGCTCAGTTGCCGCAGCGTATCAACAATACTGTTCACAGCGCCGCGATGCTCAACTGCCACCCCTTTGGGTGCCCCAGTAGAACCGGAAGTGAAGATGACATACGCCAGTTCACCCGACGCCGCTAATACCGGTTCGCCCGGCTGCGGCTGCGGAAGTTCCGCGACGCAGCCGTGACTATCTATCGCCAGCAGGCGAGCATTGTCGGTGGACTGCCAGGGGGCACTGCTAATAATGACCCGTGTTTGTGACTGGCTGATGATGGCGCGCCGTCTGCGCTCCGGCCAGGATCCGTCAAGCGGCAGATACGCCCGGCCGGCCATCAGGATAGCCATTACGGCAATAATCTGCGCGCGCCCTTTATCCACCATCACTGCAATAGTCTCCGCCTCCATATCGGTAAACTGCCGTAGTTGCAGAGAGAGATGCAGCGCCGCCTGATACAGTTCGCCGTAGCTCAGTGCCCCGTCGCTGTCTATCAGCGCCACCCTCTGCGGCTGCCGCCGGGCATGCTGGATAAAGTCATGATGAATGGCACGCTCAAAGTCATACTGCGGCAGGCTGGACTGCCACTCTGCTCGCTGACGCAACACGTCGGCTGAGTCGATCAGATGCATCTCTTTAATGTGCAGGCGGCTATGATTCACCAGCTGTTGCAGGATGCGCAGATAGTAACGCGCCAGGTATTCCAGGGTGTCCGCACTGAACAACGCCGTGGCGTAGTTAAATATCAGCTGCGTCCCCTCCGTTTTTTTCTGTACGCTCAAGGTCATATCAAACTTGGCTACCTGATAATTTTTGTTCAGGCTTTGTGGGATAAGCCAGTCAGGGAATGACGGATTAACGTCCTCATCTTCCAACAGGAACATCACCTGGAACAAAGGGTGAGAAGCCAGGTCGCGCGGCACCTTCATCATATCGATCAGCTGGTCCAGAGGCAGGCCCTGATACTGCTGAATTTCCATCACCTGGTCGAACACACCCTGTATGTACGCGGCAAGCGTGATGTCATCATCGATCTGCGAGCGTAGCGGCAAGGTATTAACAAAGAAGCCGATAACATTATGCACCTCCTCCGTCGGGCGGTTAGCGACAGGCGTACCGACCAAAATATCCTGCTGACCGCTGAAGTAGCTCAGCAGCAGGTTAAAACTGGCGAGAAACAGCGCGAATGGCGTTACGCCATGCTGCTGAACAAAATGCTCACATTGAGCACCCAGTTCTGTTGGTAACCTGATGCAATAATTGGCACCCCGATGATCAACCTTTGCCGGGCGGGGGTAGTCGAGCGGTAGCTCAAGAGGTTGCCAGTTGTGCAGCTTATCCCGCCAAAAGTTTTTCAGCTCCAGCGCCCGCCCGGAGTCAAGATACTCTCGCTGCCAGCAGGCATAGTCACCATACTGTAACGCGGGTGCGGACAAGGGCAGCGTGCTGCCCAAACAGCAAGCGGGATACAGCTCGGCCATTTCGCGGATAAACAACGCTTGCGACCAGCCATCGAAAGCCAGGTGATGGATAACAACCAGGCAGTAAATGTCCAGCGTATTCCCCTCATACACCTGGTAAATCGTGGCGCGGGTCGGAATTTCTGTGCTGAGATTAAATGGACGGTCGATATCCTGCTGCAGCTGCCGCGGCCACTCACCCGCAGCCAGCATCATGCGAGCCACCTCGAGCGCTGCATCAGTTCGCACTGACTCGGCTAGCTGCGCCTGCTGCTGATGGATCACGCTGCGCAGCACTTCATGACGGGCAACAATCGCCTGCAAACTGTGGCAACAGGCGTCAATATCTGTGCCTGGCGCCAGCCGGAACAGCATCGGAACATGGTACAGATTGCTGCCACCGTTAAGATTTTCAATAAACCACAGCTGCATCTGTGAGTAAGAGAGGGGCCAGCGGTCGCGTTGCTGGGCCGGGATAGAAATACCCGCTGTCTGCGGCCCACTCTGCGCCAGGTAAGCGCACAGCGATCTGATCGTGGGGTACTGCCCTATTTCGCTCAGCGTAACCTGCTTTTTCAGCCGTCGGCTAAGCTGGTAGCTGGCCTGGATAGCCAGCAGGGAATTGCCCCCCAGCGCAAAGAAGTTGTCCTCTACGCCGATTGGCTCCACGTTAAGCAATTCGCGCCAGATATCGCAACAAATCGTCTCTTCATGACTCGCTGCCTCCACAAAAGCCTGCGCCTGAGGCACTGCTGGCGGCAGTAAATCGCGCGCGACTTTGCCATTCAGCGTCAGGGGGATCTGCTCAAGCTGCATAATGGTTTTTGGCACCATGTACTGCGGCAGCTGGGCGCGTAACTGCTGAAGCAATAAGACAATATCAATCTCTTCACTGGCAGTGATATAGGCGACCAGAACCCTTTGGGGAGCGGAAGTCAATATCACGCAACAGCCCGTTATCCGCGGATAAGCCAGCACCACGTTTTCAATTTCACCCAGTTCAACCCGGTAGCCATTGATTTTGACTTGCTGGTCAATGCGCCCCATGAATTCGATATTGCCATCGCTGAGGAAACGCCCGTAATCGCCAGTACGATACACGCGCTGCTGCAGCTGGTGATGCCAGAAGAAACTGGCGTTGGTTCGCTCTTCATCATGATAGTAACCGCGCGCTAATCCCTCTCCGGCAATAAAGAGCTCGCCTTTAACCCCTTCGGGCACGGGCCGCAGCCAGCGATCCAGGACGTAAAATTGTTCATGGGGCAGCGCCCGACCATACGGGATACTGACCGTCAGCACCTTTTCAGGTGGAACTTCGTACAGAATTGAGAAAATGGCGGCTTCTGTCGCGCCGCCTGCACTGCAGAACTGGCAGTCAGGTGCCCACTGGCGACAGCGCTCGGGTAAGGATGTGGCAATCCAGTCCCCTCCCACCATGACCAGCCGCAACGCCGGACGTGGGCGATCGAGGGATCCGGCATTAATAACGTAATCCAGCAACAGCTCCAGCAAGGCCGGAGCACTGAGCCAGAGGGTCACCCGATGCGACATCATCAGCTGATACCATGCCTGCGGACTGGCGCGATGTTGCTCGGCAGGCATCACTACGGCGCCACCGACGGAAAGCGGGGCAAAAATGTCCCAAATGGCAAGGTCAAAACTCATTGCGCTGAGCGCCAGGTTGCGATCGTGCTTATCAATGCTGAAGCGACGCTGTACCCCTTCCAGGGTATTCACCGCGCTACGATGTTCAATCGCGACCCCTTTCGGCGTACCGCCAGAGCCGGAAGTGAAAATAATATAGGCCAGGTCATTCGCGGCCACCTCCACCGGCGGCAGTAGCTGCTCTGCCAGCGGCAGTTCCGATGCCAGCCCCCTGCGGTCCAGCAGAATGACCTTGACGGCTTCAGTGGCCCACGCTTCGCTGCTCAAAACGGTGTTAATCCCGGCCTGCGCCATGACCGCCAGTCTGCGCTGCAGCGGCCAGGCCTTATCCATTGGCAAAAAGGCTTTACCACACATCAGCACCGCGAGTATCGCAACAGGCTGCTGTCGCCCCTTATCCGCAAGGATAGCGACAGCTTCTCCAGTCACTTCCCCCTGTAATCGTAACTGGGTCGCCAACATTTGTGCGGCCTGATACAGCTCACCGTAGCTCATCTCGCCCCGATCATCGAACAGCGCTGCTGCCTGCGGGTTTTGCTGGGCATGACGAATAAAGTCCTGATGTAGCGTACGTTCAAAGTGATAGTCAAATGCTGCTTTCGGCGGCGAAAGGGCGATACCCGCCCCCAACCCGACTGCCGCTAGCGGCCGTTCCTCATGCTCTATCAGCTGTTGCAGCATCTGCAGATAGTAGTGGGCGAGCCGGGAAATCGTTGATTTTCTGAAGAGTGCACTGGCAAAGTTGAAGCGCGCACGCATCCCCTCCTGGCAAGGCTTGAGCGTCAGAGTCAGATCAAATTTCGCCGTACTCTCTTTCTCACTCAGATCTACCAACGACAGCCACTGCGGCACAGCGTCAGAGTGCTCCTCGCTTTCCAGGCTGAACATCACCTGAAACAGCGGATGATGGGAAAAGTCACGCGCAATGGCAAGATGGTCCACCAGCTGCTTCAGGGACATATCCTGATGCTGCTGCACCTGACGGGTGTTGTCCGCCACCTGACGGATAAATTCAGCGACAGAAAGTTGATTGTCCAGCTGGTGGCGCAGCGGCAGGGTATTGACAAAAAAGCCGATAAGATTTTCCAGCTCCGCCTGTCCGCGATTAGCCAGCGGCGAACCCACCACCACGTCGTCCTGCCCGGTATAACGGGATAACAGCAGCACAAAACCGGCCAGGGTCACGGCATGCAGCGTCACGCCCTGCCTGCGGGCCAACGCGCGTAACGCCTCGATAAGCGCCGCCGGCAGCAGCACTTCAACATTGTCACCCCGCACATCGGCAAAGGCTGGCCGGGAAAAATCCATCGGGATATCAAGTGGCTGAAGCCCGTCAAGCGCCCGAAGCCAGAAGTCCAAAGCGCTTTGCTGATTCGCCGCCTGCTGCTGCTGCCACAGGGCGTAATCCAGATATTGCCGTTCAGGCACGACGGGATCCGCTGACGCTGTCTTACCGAAGTGCTGATATAAATCGTCGAGCTCCCGCATCACCACATTCAGCGACCAGCCATCAAAGGCAATATGATGAAATACCAGCAGGCAGGCGATACGTGCAGTGCCCGACACATCCTGATAATGATAAATCGTGGCACGTATCGGAATCTCACGTTTCAGATCAAAGGGTTGCTGCAGTGCCTGCTCGACGCTGGCTGTAACATGGTCTTCCGTTGGCAGATGTCTCTGCGCCACTGTCAGAGTCTGTTGGGTGACTTGCTGGCTCGCTTCGCCCTGCTCATTCTGCACTATCAGGCTGCGTAATACCTGATGTCGCGCAACCAGCGCCTGCAGGCTGATAGCCAGCCGTTCGCAGTCAATTGTCGGGTCAAGCTGGAGCATCAGCGGCGTCAGATAATGTGTCGCCTGCGCAGACAGCTGCGCCATAAACCAGAGCTGAGACTGCTGGAAAGAGAGCGGTCCGCTGTCACGTCCCATGGCTGGAATAGTGACCTGTGGCACCGTTTCGTTGCTCAATGCCAGCTGATGGCTCAGCGTGGCAACGGTAGGATACTCACTCAGGGTTAAGGGCGACACATGCAGGCCAGTCCGCTTGTAAATCTCATGGCAGTATCTGATCGCCAGAATGGAGTCGCCTCCGAGAGCGAAGAAGTGATCGTCAGTGCCCGCCTGGCATTTCAATAGCTGATTAAGCAGCGCCAGAAGCTGGCTTTCCAGGGCATTGGCAGGCGCCCGATAGTGAGTATAGCTGTCAACGCTCTGCGGTTCGGGCAGCGCCTTATAGTCCACTTTGCTGTTGAGCGTCAGCGGGATCGCTGCAATCGCCCTCATTGCGCCAGGAATCATATACAGCGGCAGCTGAAGTTTAAGCACCTGTATGATCTTCTCTGCCGTGAGAGTGCTGCCTGGCGACAACACGTACCAGGCTCGCAGCTGGAGCACAGGTTCGCTCTGCACGGCCGCCACCGCCCCCTGCACTCCCGGGATAGCGCGCATCACACTTTCGATCTCACCCAGTTCAATGCGATGACCGTGAATTTTTACCTGCTGATCTTGACGCCCGCAATACTCCATACTGCCGTCAGGCAGGCGGCGCGCCTTATCGCCGGAACGGTAAAAACGTTGATAATTTTCACCCTCCTCCAGCAGATTGTCCGTAAAGGTGCTCGCCGTCAGCTCCGGCAGGTTGAGATAACCGCGGGCCAGCCCAATCCCCGACAGGCAAAGATCGCCAACCACGCCAGTCGGCAGTATGTGCCCCCGTTCGTTAACGACATAGCAGCGCATATTGTCTATGCTGCAGCCAATATTACGCGCGCCATTATGCTGATAGAGGTTCACACTCACGCTGACCGAGGCTTCCGTGGGGCCATAGAGATTTGAGACGCGCATTCCCTGCGCCAGATAGTGGTTCAGTACCTCCTCCGCCACCGACTCGCCGCCCATACCGATGTAGCGCACAGATTCAGGGAACGCCGGGCAGGTACTGAGCAGGGCCGGTGGCAGGAAGCAGAAATGAATCTGCCAGGCGGCCATTTGCTGCGTCAGCTGCTGTAAATCTTTGCGCTGCTGTTCGCTGGCGATGTGCAGGCTGTGCCCGTTATGCAAAGCGATAAAGACTTCATAGACATGCGCGTCAAAAGCCAGGGTGGCAAACTGCAGGCAATTCAGCACGCCGCGCTCATCCGCAAGAATGCGGCGGGTGTGGCCGAGAATGGTATTGATCGCCCCACGGTGCTCACAGAGGGTCCCTTTGGGGCGCCCGGTGGTGCCGGAGGTGTAGATGACATAAGCCAGCTGTCGGTTATCAATCCGCGGCAGGTGTACCACTGGCTCATCGTCGTTGCACGGCGCCAGCGCATCTATCAGCAGGCAGTGTATGTTTTCTGCCCCTGTGCGAGCACGGTCCTGCAGGCTGGTTTGTGTCAGGATGATTGGGCTAGCCACATCCTGCAGGATCCAGCTCAGCCGCTGCTGCGGGGTGTGAGGGTCAAGCGGCACATAGGCTCCTCCTGCTTTCATGATCGCCAGCATACCGATGACCGCATCGTTGGTTCGCTCAATAAACAGCGGGATCAGGGTCTCCGACAGCATCGGCTCCCCCGTCAGCTGCCGGAAGGCGGTGTGCAGCTGGCTGGCCAGACGGTCAACCCGCTGTGACAGTTCGCCATAGCTAAGGGAACCCTGTTCGTCGCGCAGGGCAATCCGCTCGGGATGGCGGCTGGCGTGCAGTTCAAAACCGGATAGCAGTGTGGTACAGCTCTGTATGGCCACCTCGGGCTCGCTGCTCCACTGGTCGCGCAGTCGTGATTCCTGCTGGGCCGTGATCAAAGGGAAATCGGACAGCGGCCTGTCCGGCTGCTGCAAAGCCGCGTTCAGCAGATCGCAATACTGTTCCGACATCTCAATCATCTGATGCTCATCGAACAGATCTGTACGATATCTCAAGCGAAAATCGAAGCCATCATCAGCGGGTTGATACTCCAGAAGCAGCTCTGAACCGGATAGATCAATATTAAAACGATTGTTGATGCTGAGCTGGCAACCTTCCAATGAGAAAGGAGCATCCTTGAGATAAGCCTGGGAAAAGTTAACATTCAAATGTTGAATGCCAGTCTGTCTGATAACTTCATAAATCGGCAACTGAGTATGGCGCAATTTTCCCGACGCTTTAATTTTTCGGATATAATTGATGCTTAGCTGATATATATCACGAAACGTCGACTCAGCAGAGAGGCTCAGAGGAAAAATCCCCATATTCACCTGAGCACCGTAATACATCTCACTGCCGCCATCAATAGACACCGGATAGCCAATACAGACCGATTTTTCCTCTGACATTCTGGCAAGAAGAGTTGCCCATAATGTTTTAAAAATCAGGAAATGGCTCGCGTATTTCACACCGGACTTAAGACTATTCCACTGAGTATAAGAGATATGAAAACGGACCTCAGACGAGTGTATCTGACCTTGCAGGGGGTTCTGATGGATTTTTGGAATATCATTAACTTTTTGACAACCCGCCAGCATCTCTTGCCAAAAATCTGCTGAATTAAATTCAGTGCGCAGGCGTGATATCTCTTGCCTGAAACGGGCATTCTGTTCATCGAGGGTTTCTCTGTTTTTGCGGCCGAACGGCTGTTGGCCCCGGTGATTATAATAGTGAGATAACGCGTCAATGAACTCCTGCCCCGAAAGGCCATCGAGGAGGGTATGATGCAGGATGACAATCAAATCATGGTGATGCGCATCATGCCTTACCAGCAAGAAGCGGCAGAGTGGGCCACTACGCAGGTCAAAGGGGGCCTTTACCTGCGCGGACAGATCGCTCGACGGGTCAAGCTGCTCAAGTATGATACTTTTATTACCCGGCACCCAACGGAGTTGGTCGCCGCTATCACTCAGCACGTGACTAAACAGAATATTTTCTTCGACTAACTTTGCAATCGCATTTTCCAGACGTGCGATATCTAATGGCCCATTTATCGCCTGGTCGACGACTAAATTATACTCACAGGATTTTGGATTGATTAAGAATTCATTCCAGAAAGTTTCAGTATATGGCGATACCGAAAAACCAATCATATTAACTCCATTTAAATAAACACAAACTTTTACTCTCGAATTGCTACCGGAGTATATTTAGAAATTAACAATAAATACGCCTAATTTCACACGAACAACTTATCTCAAAAAACGATGATAAATAAAATTATTTTTTAAAAAAATGAAGAAAAGAGCAGAGTTCACCAATGCCATAAAATTGATTAACATAAAATGACGTAGGTTATGGTGATTTTTCCGATTTACAGAGAGGGGGGTGATCATTTTCGGTCAAAGTAGTGAGCTAAAAAACCTTCGTCAGGGTATCAACGGGCACGGCAAGCCCTCCCCTGCACTCGTTGAGGGGAGCAATGGCAGAGGTCGGGCATGCCCGACCCGCTGTTAAAATTCAACCTGCGTATGGCGAGCGATCAGCGAGCGTAGCGGCACGCTGCTTTTCATAATCGGTGACTTGATCACGATATAGCTGAAGTACTTGTCGATGCCGACCTTGGCATCCAGCAGCCCTTCAATAACTTCCTGATAGTGCTCAATACTGCGGGTGATAAAGCGCAGCAGATAGTCGTAGCCGCCGGTGATCAGATGGCACTCCATCAGCTCGTCCACTTCGCGGATCGCATTTTCGAACTTGAGGAAATCTTCGCGTCGGTGGCCGGAGAGCGTCACTTCGGTGAACACCGTGACTGAATCGGTGATTTTAGTCAGATTAATATGCGCTTCATAACCGGTGATAAAGCCCGCAGTTTCCAGACGCTTCACGCGTTGCAGGCAGGGGCTGGGCGAAAGCCCGACGGCGTCGGCAAGATTGACATTGCTGATACGGCCATCTTTCTGTAGCTGTACCAGAATGTTGATGTCGATACGGTCCAGTTTCATTAAGCCGTTCATAAAACCCCTCATTGGTTCACATCACCCAGATGGTATAGCACGCTTAATCACTGGTACGCCAGCGATTTAACATCGCGTGCTATCTGGGCGTAATTATCAATAAAAGCAATAATATCAATGAGGAAGAGTGGTCAACCCAGGCGTCCGGTGGCGCGTGCCAGGGCGATATCAAAGATATGCAGCGCCTCTTCCAGCTGTGAGTCGCTGGTCACCAGCGGGGCAAGGAAGCGCACGGTATTACGCTGCAGGCCACACTTGATCAGCAGCAGCCCCTCCTGGCAGGCGCAGTCGAGGATCTTCTGCGTCAGCGCCGCATCGGGCTGTTTGCTTTCGAAGTCGATGATCTCCACCGCCTGCATAAAGCCAATGCCGCGCACCTCGCCGATGCAGGCATATTTATCCGCCAGCTGCTGCAGGCGCGCACTCATCTGCTCGCCGAGCTGGTTCGCGCGCTCCAGCAGGTTGTCGTGCTCAAACAGATCGAGCACCGCCAGCGCAGCCGCGCAGCCCAGCGCGTTACCGCCATAGGTGCCGCCGAGGCCGCCAGGGGTTGGCGCATCCATAATTGCCGCTTTACCCACCACACCGGAGATCGGCAGCCCGCCGCCGAGGCTTTTCGCCACGGTCACCAGGTCCGGCACCATCCCGGTGTGCTGGAAGCCAAACATCTTGCCGGTACGACCAAAGCCGGTCTGCACTTCGTCACAGATCAGCAGAATGCCGTGGCGGGTGGTGATCTCACGCAGCGCCTGCATAAACGCCGGGGAAGCCGGCAGGAAGCCGCCATCGCCCTGCACCGGCTCGATGATTATTGCCGCTACGCGCTCCGGCAGGATCTGCACCGCAAACAGGGTATCCAGCGCTTTTAAGCAGTCCGCTTCGGAAACGCCGTGGAACGCGTTCGGGAACGGCACGCGGTAAATATCGCCGGGGAACGGGCCGAAGTTCTGCTTATACGGCTGGCTCATGCCGGTTAAGGTCACACCTAATAAGGTACGGCCGTGGAATGCACCGTCAAAGGCAATAATGCCGGGGCGATTGGTGTGCGCACGGGCAATCTTCACCGCGTTCTCTACCGCTTCCGCGCCGCTGGTAAAGAACACGCTTTTGAACTCTTCACCGCCGCCAATCAGCTTATTCAGGCGTTTTGCCAGCTCGATATAGCCCGGGTACGCTGCCACCTGGAAACAGGCGTGGGAAACCAACTGCAGCTGCCGGGTGACGGCATTAATCACTGCCGGATGGCTGTGGCCGACGTTTAATACGCCGATGCCGCCAACGAAATCTAAATAGCGATTACCTTCCACATCCCACACTTCGGAACCTTTGCCTTTGGCAATCACAATCGGGTGTGCGGTGACCACGCCGCGCGGCACGTTTTCGGCACGGGCGTCCAGTAACAGGGCGTTATCAGAAAATGTCTGCTGCTCAGCCAGTAAATTATGCATTGTATGCCTCATTGACGTGAAAATGATGAATTGCCCCAGCGGGCATCTGCCAAGTATCGCAATAAGCCGGACCATTAAGCTGCCGTTCCGGGAGCGGCAGCAGCATTAACTTTCGTAATTCGGGCTAATCTTTCGGTTAAATTTCTGGCCCGAGCGTTTCCTGCACCAGCGCGCAATACCAGCGGATGCCGAACGGGATCAGCGCATCGTTAAAATCATATTCGGAGTGGTGCAGCGGGCGGCTGTCGGCACTGCCCAGCCACAGATAGGCACCGGGTTTTGCCTGCAACATAAACGAGAAATCTTCCGAGGTCAGCGCCGGTTTAGGCGCCTCGGCGTGCGCCAGCCCTGCACGTGCCGCCGCACGTAATGCGGTGGCCGCCTGTTCAGCGCCGTTAATGGTTGCCGGATAGTAACGGTCATATTGCACCGAGGCCGTCAGGCCGTGGGCGGCGGTGACGTGCTGCGCCAGCTCGCGCATGCGCTGCTCAATGCGGTCCTGCACGGCGCTGTCAAAGCTGCGCACCGTGCCGCTCAGCGTGGCCTGCGCCGGGATCATATTGTGCGAGAAGCCGCCGTTGATGCGCGTGACCGTCAGCACCGCCGGGTCGCACGGGTCGAGATCGCGGCTGACGATGGTGTGCAGGGCCACCACCAGCTCGCTGGTCGCCAGCAGCGTGTCCGGCGTCAACTGCGGCTGCGCGGCATGCCCGCCGCCGCCCTCAACGCGGATAGAAAACGCATCGCCCGCGCCCATGATAGGCCCCGGGCGCGTCTGCACCACGCCGAGCGGCAGCTGCGGCCAGTTGTGAATGGCGTAAACCTCGTCGCAGGGGAAGCGCTCGAACAGGCCGTCGTCGATCATTGCCTGCGCGCCTGCCAGCCCCTCTTCTGCCGGTTGGAAGATGAAATTCACCGTGCCGTCGAACTGCGCATCGGCGGCGAGCGCCTGCGCCGCGCCGAGCAGCATCACCGTGTGGCCGTCATGGCCGCAGGCGTGGCAGACGTTCGGCTGCTGGCTTTTCCACGGCTGGGTGCCGTTATCGGCCATCGGCAGCGCATCCATATCGGCGCGCAGGCCGACGGCACGCGGGCTGGTGCCGCGCTTCAGCACCCCGACTACACCGGTTTTACCGATGCCCTGATAGACTTCCAGCCCCAGCCGGGCCAGGAATTCCGCCACCAGCCCGCTGGTGCGGTGCTCCTGATAGCCCAGCTCCGGGTGCTGGTGCAGATCGCGCCGCAGCGCCACTAATGCCGCAATATCCATCTCAATATCCCTGTTCGCGGTCGACCACGCCGACCATGGATTCACCGCGTTCATAGCGGCGAATATTGTCCAGCAGCGCTTTTACCGCGCTCTCCGGCTGGGTCTGGCTGGCAATGTGCGGCGTCAGCCAGATGGCCGGATGCTGCCAGAAGGCGTGCCCGGCGGGCAGCGGTTCCGGGGCGGTAACATCAACCACCGCCGCGCTCAGCTGCTGACGGTCGAGGGCAGCCACTAAGTCGTCATGATTGAGCTGCGCCCCGCGCCCGACCTGCACCAGCGCCGCGCCGGGCGGCAGCTGACTGAAAAGGTCGGCGTTTAACATCCCTTCGGTGCTGGCGGTGAGCGGCAGCAGGCAGATCAGGATGTCGCTGCGCGCAAGAAACTCAGCCAGCCGCTGGTTACCGGCAAAGCACTGCACGCCGGGCAGATCGCGTGGGGTGCGGCTCCAGCCTGCGCAGTCAAACCCGAGCGCCACCAGCGGTTTCAGCACCGCCTCGCCCAGCGCGCCGAGGCCCATCACGCCAACGCGCCGCTTGCCGGCGGTCTGTACCGGGTGCGTCTGCCAGATGCCCGCGCGCTGCTGTTGCAAATAGCGCGGCATATCGCGATGCAGGCCAAGCACGGCAAAGGTCACATACTCCACCATGCCGCTGGTCAGGCCCGGCTCGATCATGCGCACCACCGGCAGCTGCGGCGGCAGGCTGGCGTAATCGAACTGGTCTGCACCCGCCCCGACGGAAAACAGCACCTTCAGGTTGGGAAACTGCTGCATGATATTGTCCGGCGGCACCCACGCGACCAGGTACTCCACCTCATGCGGGTTGCCAAACTCCGGCCACAGCCGGAAGCTGGCCGCCGGGGCCATTTCCGCCACCAGCGCGGCCCACTTCTGCCCGCGCTCGGGCTCTGATTTGTAGACAATATTCATCAGGCCATCGCCTGGCTCATTAGCCCGAATGCCTGCATGCCACCGCTCTCCGGCTGCCAGGGTTGCCCTTTGACCATGGTGGTTGGCGCATCCACTTCTACCAGCCCCAGCGTATTCAGCCACGGGCCAAGCCCGGCCGAACGGTCGCTATCAATGCGCACAAACTGCCCCGCTACGCCGCTTAGCAGCTCGCTGACCAGCAGTTTAGCGTTAGCGAGATTGCGCGCCACAATCGGCCCGATGGCATAGCCGTGGCCGAAGCGGCGCAGGCTGGCGAACCCGGCAGCGGTACCGTTCTCCTCCAGCACCAGGAAGCGTTCGGCGCGCTCAAGCAGGTGAGTGATCAACAGCGGGCGCTGCTGGCCGTGCGCCTGGCGGTCGAGCGCGGTCAGCAGCGCGGCATCCTGGACGCCCGCGCTGCGCATCCGCTGCTGCGGCCCGCAGGCGATGGCCGCTACCGGAGCCAGTTCGCGACACTGGTGCTGCTCAACGTGGCCGGTGGCGACAAATCCGAGTTTTTCATACAGCGGCTGTCCGGCAGCGGTGGCGTGCAGGCGCACGTTGCTGCCTTCAAGCCTGGCCAGCGCCGCCTGCATCAGCTGTTTGCCAATGCCGCGCCCCTGCTGTGCATCATCGACAATCACCAGGCCAAGGGTGGCGTAATCCTTGCCCCAGCGCCAGAACAGGAGGGTACCGACCAGCGTCCCGTGCTCTTCCGCCGCCAGCCCTTCCCCCAGCAGCAGCGCCTGCTGCCAGTCCGCGCGCCGGTGCGGCCACTTAAGCTGCTGGGTAAGCGCATAAGCCGCATCCAGATGGGTTTCGTTCATTGCTTTGATTTCAAGAGTCATCACTGTTCCTTACATCATGCCCGGCGCATCAAGGCCGGAACCGTCAATCAGGCGTTCATAGCGGAACGGCTTCGCATCAACAATCGGGCTATCGTGGGTGGCGAGATCGGCGGCAAGGCGCCCGGCACCGGGACCGATGCCAAAGCCGTGCGCGCTGTAACCCGCCGAAATAATCAGGCCCGGCAGCTTGCCAACGGGGGAGATCACCGGCACCGCGTCCGGCGTGCTGTCGATCATCCCGCCCCACGCCTGCTCAAGGCGCACGCCCGCCATCGACGGGAACTCGCTGCGCATCGCCGCCAGCCCCTCCTCCACCATCGCCATATCGGGATGCGGGTCGAGGATGCGGACTTTCTCGAACGGCGACACGCCATCCAGCTGCCAGCGCGCCAGCGCTTCCGGGCCGCGGATAAACGGGCTGATGCCGAGGTTAATCGTCAGGTTTTTACGCCGCGCCTTAAAGGTCGGGTAGAACTGGCGGGCGTAACGCAGCCCCTGCGCGCCAGGCTCAAGGCGGCCACGGCCGGAAACAGAGACGGTATAACTGCCGTCGAGCTGCGGGCGGCAGGCAAAGCCCGGCGTATACAGCGGCAGGGCAATTTTTTGTTCAATCGGCGCGGTGCGAAAAGCGGTGCCGATCACGTTGCCGAGCGGCAGATCGATACCGTGACGACGGCAGAACATAGATGTCCACGCCCCGCCCGCGCAGATCACGCTGCTGGTTTTGATCAGGCCGCGTTCGGTCACCACGCCGCTAACCTTACCGTTAGTGACATCCAGACCGCGCACCGCGCACTGCTGAAACACCAGCCCGCCAAGGCGCTGCGCCGCTATCGCCAGGCCCGGTGCCGCCAGTGAGGGTTCGGCATGACCATCGGTTGGCGATGACACCCCGCCCAGCCAGCGGCTGGAGCTGCCCGGCGTCATCTCTTTAGCGCGCGCGGCGGTGAGGATTTCACTGTGAAAATCATAGCCTTTCGCCATGGTGTTCCACGCTTCCCAGGCGTTGATGTCAGCCTGGTTTTGGGTGGCGTACACCAGCCCGCTGCGGCGGAAGCCCAGCTCTTCGCCGGTCTCTTCGCCCAGTTCGGCCCAGCGCTGCAGGGCGTACTTGATCAGCGGCAGTTCGCGCTCGTCGCGGTTCTGCTGGCGGCACCAGCCCCAGTTGCGGCTCGACTGCTCACCGCCGACCAGGCCCTTTTCAATCAGCACCACGCTGACGCCTTTTTTTGCCAGTTCATAGGCCGCAGCCGCCCCGGCAATCCCGGCACCAATCACCACCACATCCGCTGCCGGTGGGAAATGCGGGCTGTCCTGTACGTATCGAATCGGTGCTGGCATGTTGTTCCTTACCTGAAAATTTTTTTATTGCGGGCGAGGCATGCCTCGCCCCTACAGAGTGTGGCGTAGGGGTCAGGCATGCCTGACCCGCTCCGGGTCTACAACGCGATATCGCTCTCCTGGTGCTCGTCGAGCCAGCCCTGGCGCAGCTCCGGTACCGCGCGCTTCAGGCGCTCATAGTACAGCTCGCTTGACGGCTTGTCGTAATCGGCGCGCGCCACCTGGGTGACCATGCGGCCATTTTTTACCACGATAATTTCGTCGCACACCGAGCGCACCGCGTGCAGGTCGTGACTGATAAACAGCACCGACAGGCCCAGCTCGCGGCGCAGCTCGGTAATCAGATCCAGCACCGCCGCCGCTACCACGGTATCCAGCGCCGAGGTCACCTCATCACAGAGGATCAGGTCCGGCTCGGCGGCCAGCGCGCGCGCCAGATTGACGCGCTGCTTCTGCCCACCGGACAGCGACCACGGCTTGCGCCACAGCACGTTGCGCGGCAGGCGTACCAGGTCGAGCAGCTGGAACATCCGCCGCTCCAGCGCTGCACCGCGCAGCCCGTGGAACAGCTTCAGCGGGCGCTTGAGAATGGTCTCGATAGTGTGCGCCGGGTTGAGCGCGGTATCCGCCATCTGGAACACGTACTGAATGCGGCGCAGCTCGTTTTCCGGGCGCTGGTGCATATCCCCGGCAATATAGTGGCCGTTAAACAGAATATGGCCGCCGCTCGGCTTGTTCATTCCGGCTATCGCGTGCGCCAGCGTGGTTTTGCCGGAGCCGGACTCGCCGATAATGCCAATCGCCTGGCCGCGATAGAGCTTGAAGTTAATCTCTTCGAGGATCTTAATCTTCGGCTGCCCTTCACCGTCGAGCGGGCCGTACCCGGCGCTGAGGTCGCGCACCTGCAGCAGCGGCTGCACGTTCTCATCCTGCTCCTGCCACGGGCTGGGGCGCGTTTTCTGCTTCGCCGCCTCCAGCAGCAGATGGCTGTACTCCGCCACCGGGGCGCGCAGCAGCTGCTCGGTGGTGCCGTATTCGGCGATATTGCCCTTTAGCAGCACCAGGATTTTATCCGCCATCTGCGCCACTACCGCCAGGTCGTGGCTGACGTAAATGGCGGTGGTGCCACGCTGGCGCACCACGCGGCGGAAGGCCTTCAGCACCTCCACCTGGGTTGTCACGTCGAGCGCGGTGGTCGGTTCATCGAGGATCACCACCTCCGGGTCGCTAATCAGCGCCATCGCCGTCATCAGGCGCTGTAGCTGCCCGCCGGAGACCTGATGCGGATAGCGGTCACCGATGGTTTCCGGGTTGGGCAGCGCCAGTTCGCGGAACAGCTCAATCGCTTTGGTTTCGGCTGCGGCGCGGCTCATCACCCCGTGGATCACCACCGGCTCGACCACCTGGTCCATGATCTTCATCGCCGGGTTAAACGAGGCGGCGGCACTCTGGGCGATGTAGGCTACCTTGTTGCCGCGAAACTGGCACAGCTGCGCGGGGGTTAATGAGGTGACATCGGTTCCGGCCACGTGCACGGTGCCGCCCGCAATCTTGCAGCCGTGGCGGGCATAGCCCATCAGCGCCAGCGCAATGGTGGTTTTGCCAGAGCCGGACTCGCCGATCAGCGCCAGCACTTCACCCTTCTGCACGGTGAAACGAATATCGGAAACCAGGCTTAACTCATGGCCGTCGTCAGCGCTGGCGGTAACGCGCAGTTTCTCGACCGACACCATCGGGGTGGAGGCGTGTGGCGTAATATTCATGCAACCCCCTTAGCGACCACGGTTAATGAACGCATGGACTGTAAGCTGTCGATAAACAGGTTGGCGCCGATAGTCAGGCTGGCAATCGCCACCGCCGGCATCAGCACCGCCGGGGAGCCGTCAAACAGCCCCTGCAGGTTTTCACGTACCAGCGTGCCCCAGTCGGCATAAGGCGGCTGAACCCCAAGACCAAGGAAGCTCAGGCCGCTGAGCAGCAGCACGATATAGACGAAACGCAGGCCGAAGTCGGTGAGCATCGGGTGCAGCATATTCGGCAGGATGTCGTGGATAGCAACGTACAGGCGGCTTTCACCGCGCAGGCGCGAGGCCTGCACGTAGTCCATTGAACGCAGGTTCGAGGCCATGGCATAGGCGATACGGTAGGCGCCCGGCCAGTAGGTAAACACCGCGGTGATAATCAGCATCGGCAGCGACGAGCCAAACACCGCAACGATCATCAGCGCCAGAATTTTGCCCGGCAGCACCAGCATCGCGTCGTTGATGCGCCCCAGCACCTCCTCCAGCCAGCGCCCGGCGACCGCCGCCAGCAGCGCCAGCAGCGTACCGACCAGGCTCGCCAGCAGCGCGGCAGTCAGCGCCAGGCCGATAGAGTAGCGCGCGCCGAAGAGAATACGGCTGAAGATGTCGCGCCCGAGGTAATCGGTGCCGAACCAGAACTCGCGGCTGAAGTCGCCGAACAGCGGACCGCCGCCGATATCCTCAAGATTGTGCGGCGCCAGCGCGGTGCCGAATACCGCCATCACGATCCAGAACAGGGTGATCAGCAGGCCAATACGCCCGCTGACGGAGAGAGATTGAAAAAAGCGCCACGGCAGCGTGAGTGTGTTCATCAGCCCCTCCACTTAGGATTGAATGCAATAGTCAGGACGTCAGCAATCATCAGCAGTACCAGGTAGCAGACGGCGAAGAACATCACGCACAGCTGCACCACCGGCAGGTCGCGGTTACTCACCGCATCAACCATCTGGCTGGCCAGCCCCGGATAACTGAAAATACTTTCGATAATTATCACCCCGCCAAACAGGTAGGAGAGGCTGAGGGAGATGGCGTTAGCAATCGGTCCGACCGCGTTGGGCAGCGCATGGCGCAGCATGGCACGCAGTGGGGAGACGCCTTTCAGCAACGTCATCTCCAGGTACGGGCTGTCCATCTGGTTGACGATCGCGGCACGCGTCATGCGCGCCATCTGCGCCACCACCACGCAGCACAGGGTCATCACCGGCAGCGCGAAGGTGCGCAGGAAGCCGAGAAAATCCTGATGCGTGGAGCCGAGCGACATCGCCGGCACCCAGTGCAGCTTAACGGCGAAGATGATCACCGCCACGGTCGCCACCAGGAACTCCGGCACCGCGACCACCGCCATGGTGCTGACCACCAGCGCCCGGTCCAGCAGCGAGCCGCGCTTCATTGCGGCAGTGATGCCGATGATCAGTGCGACCGGCACCGAGACCAGGGTGGTGGTCGCCGCCAGCTGGAAGGTGGCAGGAATACGCTGCGCCACCAGCTGGGTCACCGGCAGGTTACTGGCAAACGATGTACCGAAATCACCATGAAGCATTCCGAATAGCCAGCTGAAATAGCGCATCAGCAGCGGCTGGTCGAGCCCGAGCTGCTGGCGCAGCGCCGCCACCGTTTCTGCGGTCGCCGACTGGCCAAGGATCATCTGCGCCGCATCGCCCGGCAGCATGCTGGTAATGAAAAATACCAGCGCTGAAACGATAAAGAGCGTAAGTAAACCCGACCCTATTCGCCGGAGTATCAGTGTGAGAATGTACCGGTTCATCGCCGTTCTCCTGCTCAGTGTTTAGAGATTAAGCCGACAGCCACGCGAACTCATGGAAGCGGTAACCCATCATCATGCCCGATGGCCAGGCCTCCACCCCTTTCACCTTATTGCTACAGCCATCCATGGTGCTGATAAAGGCCGGGATCAGGGTGCCGCAGTTGTCGTACACCAGCTGCTGCATGTCGCCATACATCTGCTTGCGCTTCGCCTGGTCGCTTTCACCGCGGGCGGCGCTCAGCAGCTGATCGAACTGGGCGTTTTTCCAGCCGGATTCGTTCCAGGGCGCCGAGGACTGGTAAAACTGCGAGAACAGCATATCCAGCGTCGGGCGCGGGTTAATTGAGCCGTAGCCAATTGGATCTTTCATCCAGTGCGCCGACCAGTAGCCGTCATACGGTACGCGGCGCACCGCAACGTTGAGACCTGTATTGCGGGCAATCTGCTGCAGCAGCTGGCCCCCTTCCACTGCCCCTTCAATATTTGGCGTGGTGATCACTTCCACCTTCGCGCCGACCATATTGGCTTTTTTCAGGTGGAATTTCGCTTTGTCGAGATCCAGCGGGCGCTGCGGGATATCCTTATTGAACATCGGGTGCCACGGCGGAACCGGGGTATCGTTACCGACGGTACCAAAGCCCTGCAGCACGGTTTTCACAATCATTTCACGCGGCTGCAGATACTTCATTGCCAGCACGAAATCTGGGTTGCTGCCCGGCGCTTTATCGGTGCGAATAATCAGGTCGCTGTACATGCCGGACTTGCTCTCCATGATGGTGAACTGCCCGTTCTGCTTCAGGCGTTTCACATCGTTAGCGGAGAGCGTAGAGACGATATGCAGGTCGCCGGACATCAGCGCATTGACGCGCGCCGCCGGATCGGTGACGCCCATCAGCTCCACTTCGTCAAGGTGCGGCAGGCCCGGCTTCCAGTAATTTTTGTTCTTCGTGCCCAGGGTACGCACACCCGGCTGGAACGCCTTCAGGACGAACGGCCCGGTGCCGATGGCTTTGCTGAAGTCTTTGGTGCCGTCCTGCACAATCAGGAACGAGCTGGTGGCGAGAATTGACGGCAGGTCAACGTTGGCCTGCTCCAGCACGATCGAGACCTCGGTCGGGCTGACCGCTTTAATCTCTTTCATCTGGCTGGCGAGGGTGATCACCGTCGAGGCCACCGCCGGATCTTTATGGCGGCTGAGCGAGTAAACCACATCGGCGGCGGTCAGGGCCTTGCCATCGTGGAAGGTGACGCCCGGGCGCAGTTTGATGTTCCAGCTGATGCCGTCGGTGCTGTCAAAAGATTCCGCCAGCGCGGGCTGCGCCTTGAGGTTTTTATCCAGCTCGGTCAGGCCGCTGTAGAACATAAACTGGCGGCAGTAGTCGCCGCTGTTGCTGCCTTTGGCCGGGTCGAGGGTATCGCTGGCTGAGGCATTCGCCACCGCCGCACGCAGCTTGCCGCCCATTACCGGGGTTTCCGCCGCGAAGCTGAACTCCGGGAAGCCGATCAGGCCGGTACTCATCACCGCGCCGGCGGACAGCAGCTTCATCATGCCGCGTCGTGAAATGGCAACATCCGTTATCGCCTGGGTCAAATTCGGGTTAACGCGGCTAAATTCTTTGCGAAATTTACTCATCTGCACACCCTCAAATCGTTATGGTTGAAATCGTTAAGAGAAGCGATCCTTCGCCTTATAGTAGAGACCCGCGACAGGCAGGAACCACGGTTTGCCAAAGTAGCCGGGAACCGCAGGCCAGGTGCTGCGCTGCCAGGGATTGTTATTGGCTTTTTCTGCAACCAGGTCCGCCATGACCCGGCCCATCCACACTGACATCTGGGTACCATGCCCGCTGTAGCCGAGCGAATAGAACACCCCTTCGTGCTCACCCGCGTGCGGCAGGCGGTCGGCAGTCATATCCACCAGCCCGCCCCAGCAGTAATCAATCGGTACATCACCTAACGCCGGGAACATCTTCTGCATGCCGGCTTTCAGCACATCGCCGCTTTTGGCGTCGGAGGTCGGGCTGCTGACGGCGAAGCGCGCCCGTCCGCCAAACACCAGACGCCGATCGGCGGTGGTGCGGATATAGTTGCCGAGATTGAGCGACGTGACGTAGGTACGGTCACCCGGCAGGATCTGCTGTAATAAAGAGTCGGGCAGCGGTGCGGTGACGGTGACAAAGCTGCCGACCGGAATAATCCGGCGCTGGAACCAGTCAAACGGACCGATGTTGGAGCAGCCGGTGGCCATCAGCACTTTTTCAGCGACGATATCGCCCTGCGCGGTGCTGACGCGGTGACGGTAGCCGTTGAGGCGCGTCAGGCCGGTAACGGCACGCTGCGGATAGATGGCGGCGCCGGCGCGGGCAGCGGCTTCGGCCAGCCCCACGCCGAATTTGCCCATGTGCATCTGCCCGCCGTGGCGCTGTAACAGCCCGCCGTGGAAGGCGGGCGAGTCGATCTCCCGCTTCACATCGTCGGCACTGAGGATTTCAACATCCGGGTCGACGTGGCGTTTCATCATCTCGCACGCCGCCACCAGCGACGGCAGGTGTGAGGCCTTGCTGGCCAGCTTCAGTTTGCCGCAGCGGCGGAAGTCGCAGTCGATCTGCTCGTCAGCCACCACGCTCTGCACGTAGTCGACCGCATCGGCAAACCCCCGGTAGTAGCGCGTCGCCTGCTCCACGCCCTGGCTCTCCACCAGCGCCGAAAAGTTCTGCGCCACCCCGGTGTTACAGTGGCCGCCGTTGCGGCCGGATGCCTGGCTCATCACCTCGCCCGCTTCCAGCACCACCACGTTCACTCCGCTGCGCGCCAGGTTCAGCGCCGCCGAGATGCCGGTAAACCCCCCGCCAATGACCACCACATCGGCGGTGGCAGGCAGGTCGCCTGTCGCTGCACCGGTGAATGCGGGTGCCGTTGCCTGCCAGAATGATTCCAGTTTCATCGCTCCGCTCCTCTGAGGCTTACAGCCCGACGACGCCAGGAAGTCCGCCAATATCTTTAATCTCGGTGTACTCGTAGGCCGGGTTGCCCGGGCCGTGACCGCGATTAACATAGACTTTATTTTTGATGCCGAGGTCATAGGCGGTCATCAGGTCATAACGCAGGCTGCTGGAGACGTGCAGGATCTCTTCCGGCCCGCAGTTCAGCTTGTTAAGCATGTACTCGAAGCCCTTCATCTGCGGCTTGTAGGCGCCCACTTCTTCGGCGGTGATAGTCATGTGGATCGGGGCACCGAGGCGCGGTATATGGTTTTTGATCAGCTCATCGGTGGAGTTGGTCAGCAGCACCAGCGGAAACTCTTTGGCAACCTCCGCCAGCCCAGCCGGAACGTCGGGATGCGGTCCCCAGGTTGCGCAGGCGGTCATCACTGCAGCACAATCCTGGTCAGTACACTCCACGCCCCATTTGTTGCAGGTGCGGTACAGCGCGTTAGCCACCACCAGCGGATAGAGTTTGAATGCCCCCAGCACTTCGTCCAGACGGTAGTTTGAGAAGTCGGTGGTGAAGGCCGCCATACGGTCCGGGCTGACGCGATCGGCGAACACGGCAGCGGCGGCACCGGCCATATCGAAGTTGATCAACGTGCCATAACAGTCGAAGGTGATGTATTTCGGTTTAAACACAGCCATTACGCTACCTCTTTAGAGTTCGGTTTAAGGATGAAATCAGTGATTAGAAGTCGATCAGTACGCTTTTATATCGCTGGCAAGCTTCGAACGCCTGGCGGCCCAGATCCTTGCCGATGCCTGAGCCGTGGAAGCCGCCGGTCGGAATAATAAAGTCGCCGGAGCGGCCGTAACGGTTGATCCACACGGTGCCAGCGGCAATGCCGCGCATCGCCCGCAGGGCACGATCAATATTTTTGGTGTGTACCCCGGCGCACAGGCCGTAGGTGGGGTGGGAAGCCAGCGCAAGGCCTTCGGCTTCCTCATCGAAAATCTGTACGGTGAGCACCGGGCCGAAGATCTCCTCCTGCACCGCCGGATTATCGTTGGTCACCCCCGCCAGCAGCGTCGGCTGCCAGAAATAGCCCTCTCCGGTATCCGCAAAGCGCTGCCCGCCCACCAGCACTTCCGCACCCTGCTGGCGTGCACTGCTGACCACCGATTCGACCTTCGCCGCCTGGCGCTGGTCAATCATCGGCGCATAGCGGCTGCTTTCGTCCCAGGTCACCCCGGCGCGGAAGTCCTGGCACAGCGCAATCAGCTGGCTAATCAGCGCGTCGTGCACGCCGCGCTGCACAATCAGGCGGGTGCCGGCCACGCAGGCCTGGCCGCCGTTGGCGGTGAAGCCGCGCAGGATGCGCCCGGCCACTTCGCCAATGTCGCCGCAGTCGTCAAACACCAGCTGCGGGCTTTTGCCGCCCAGCTCCAGCGTGACCGGCTTCATCCCGTTAAACGCCGCGTCGCTCATAATGCGTGCACCGGTGGCGGTTGAACCGGTAAAGGAGACTTTGCGCACCAGCGGATGCGCCACCAGCGCGCTGCCGGTAACCGACCCGCCGCCCTGGATAATATTCAGCACCCCGGCAGGCAGGCCCGCCTGCACCGCCAGCTCCGCCATGCGCACGGTGGAGAACGGCGTCAGCTCGGAAGGTTTCAGCACCACGGCATTTCCTGCTGCCAGCGCCGGACCGCATTTCCATGAGGCCATCGACAGCGGGAAGTTCCATGGCGTAATCGCCCCAATCACCCCGTAAGGCTCCGGCACCAGCATGCCAAGACTGGCATCGCGCGTCGGCAGCACGTCACCGCTGTATTTGTCGGCACACTCGGCGTAGAAGCGAATCGCTTCGGCAGTAAAGGGGATCTCGTGATTAACCACGTCATGGATCGGGCGGGTCGAGCCAAGCGACTCCAGCTGTGCCAGCAGCGGATCGGACTCAATCAGGTCCGCCCAGCGCGTCAGTACTGCAGCGCGCTGGCGCGGCGGGCAGCTGGCCCAGCCGCTGGCGCGTGCGGCGCTATCCGCCACGCTGACCGCTTCATCAACCAGCGCCGCATCCGCCTGGTACAGCTCCCCCGCCAGCAGGCCATCGGAAGGACGCTTGACCGCCAGCTGCTCACCCTGCCCGCGAATATGCTGACCATTAATGAAATGTCCTGCGGGAAGTGCAATTTTATCCGGGTTAAAACTGAGCATGTTGTGTTCCTTATTTAGCCTGCTAACTAATGCTTTCTGGTACTGAGTAATATTGCATTTGTATTAAGCAATGCAGAAAGTATGCCAGCCCTGGGAAAAAATAATAATGCGTAAAAGCGGGGTGAAAAAAATTTTGTGCCGTAATGACGGTGGTTTTTTTCCAGTTAAGCCGACTATTTAAATAGATGATTTTCATCACAAAACGAATGCACCAGCGCGGTGAATCCGGTACTAAACTTGCACCAATTCAGCGCGGACGTTTTGTCAGGCTTTCATTAAGCCACGGGTTTATTTATAAAAAAGGCCCGCACCTTTTCGGGGTGCAGGCCTTTTTTAACGCTTAAACTTTATTTAGCTTTTAAAGACTGCCGAAATGAAACGCTTTTGATTCGAGATATTCTTCAATGCCGTAGCGCGAGCCTTCGCGCCCGACGCCGGAGAGTTTAATTCCACCAAACGGCGCCACTTCTAAAGAAACAGAGCCGGTATTAAAACCGACCATACCAAATTCCAGCGACTCTCCTACACGCCATGCGCGGCGAATATCTTCGGTGAAGAAATAAGCCCCAAGACCGTAAGGGGTATCATTCGCCATATTTATCGCTTCTTCTTCTGTGTCAAAAATAAACAGCGGTGCGACCGGGCCAAAGGTCTCTTCGTCGGCAATGCGCATGGCGCGGGTGACGCCGCCAAGTACCGTCGGCGCCACGAAGGTGCCGTTACCGTTGCTGATGCCGCCGGTTAACAGCTCGGCGCCGTGGCTGAGCGCATCTTCAATATGGCCGTTCACTTTGCTCACCGCCGCCGCGTTGATCAGCGGGCCGATGGTGCTGCCGTCGGCAAAACCATCGCCCACTTTCAGCTTCGCCACCTCTTCCAGCAGGCGGGCGGCAAAGCGCGGGTAGATAGTACGCTGAACCAGAATGCGGTTGGCGCAGACGCAGGTTTGCCCGGCGTTGCGGAATTTACTCATCATCACCCCGCTGATAGCAATCTCGAGGTCGGCATCGTCAAAGACGATCAGCGGCGCGTTACCGCCCAGCTCGAGGCTCAGGCGCTTAATGCTGTCGGCGCTCTGCTGCATCAGCAGCTGGCCGATGCGCGTCGAGCCGGTGAAGGAGATTTTCCGCACCGTGCGGCTGCCGGTCAGGGTTTCGCCAATCTCTTTGGGTAAGCCGGTGACAATCTGCAATACCCCAGCCGGGATGCCTGCGCGCTGCGCCAGTACGATCAGCGCCAGCGCCGACAGCGGGGTCAGCTCCGACGGCTTAACGATGATCGGGCAGCCTGCGGCCAGCGCCGGGGCAACCTTGCGGGTGATCATCGCAATCGGGAAGTTCCACGGGGTAATGGCGGCGGCGACGCCAACCGGCTGCTTCAGCACCAGGATACGGCGGTCATCGCTCGGTGCCGGAATGGTGTCGCCATAAATGCGGCGTGCTTCTTCGGCAAACCACTTCACAAAACCCGCGCCGTACAGCACTTCGCCCCTGGCTTCCGCCAGCGGTTTGCCCTGCTCGGCGGTCATGATGGTGGCCAGGTCGTCAGCATTGTCGAGGATCAGCTGACGCCATTTCTCCAGCAGCAGCGCACGCTGCGCGTTCGGCGTCTTCGCCCAGCTTTTACGTGCCGCATCGGCAAAAGCTATCGCCTGCTCGGTTTCCTGAGCGCCGAGCGCCGGAATAGTACAGAGCACTTCACCGGTTGACGGGTTGGTGACCGGCAGCGTTTCGCCGTTGAGCGCGCCCTGCCATTCACCGTTAAAAAAAGCCTGCTGGCGCAGCAGAGTAGCGTCATGTAAACGTTGTGCGAGCATAGCGTCTCCTTAATAAGTTCATTTCACTTTAACGGAGGCGCGGCAATCAATGCTGCGTTATCACAGTGTGGGGAGCGCGCGGAAAGGGGTTTTCGCCGGGGAAACGAAATTTTATGCCGTGGCCGGTGTCATCGCCATCACCTGTAGGGGTTGACCTTCTTTTTCGGTCAACCCGCTGTGTTAAAGGACTGTCTGTTAACACCGTATTTTTTGTAGGGGTTGACCTTCTTTTCCGGTCAACCCGCTGTGTGAAAGGACTGTCTGTGAACACCGTATTTTTGTAGGGGTTGACCCTCTTTTCCGGTCAACCCGCTGTGTGAAACGGCCAATCGAAAAAGCGTATTGGCCCCTGCTGTTCTGCGATTTGCCGTTAAATCTGGAAATCGATCACCGTTTCCTCTTCGTTCAGCGACAGTGCCTGGCGCTTGATCTCTTCCAGTGACAGATTGGCGTTGCACAGCTCGAGGAACTGCCAGACAAAATTACGCTGCAGCTGGCCGCGCTTCAGGCCCAGCCACACGGTGTTTGACTCAAACAGATGGCGCGCTTCCAGCCGGGTGAGCTGCGAATGCTCATCCAGCTGGCAGGCCTGATCGGCCAGAATCCCCACGCCTAATCCCAGTTCAACATAGGTTTTTACCACGTCGGAGTCCTGGGCGCTCAGCACAATATCCGGCTTCAGGCTGGCACTGTGGAAGGCGCGATCCACGCGGGAGCGCCCGGTGATCCCCTGGCGGTAGGTGATCAGCGGATAACGGCTGAGCGCCGCCAGGGAAACCGGCTGCTGCTGCTCCAGCTCGTGCCCTTTCGGCACCAGCAGCGCGTGATGCCAGCTGAACCACGGGAAAGCCGCCAGCGCCGGGTTGTTGACCACCTGCTCACTGGCGATGCCGATATCCGCCTCCCCCGCCACCAGCATTGAGACGATCTCCTGCGGAGAACCCTGGTTGAGTTCGAGACGGACATTCGGATAGAGCGCGCGGAAGGCCTTGATCACTTTCGGCAGGCTATAACGTGCCTGGGTGTGAGTAGTGGCGATGGTGAGGACGCCGCTCGATTCGTTAGTAAAGACATCGGCCAGGCGACGTACTTTTCCAGCTTCATCCAGAATGCGTTCGGCAATGGTCAGCAGAGCTTTACCCGGTTCGGTCATGCCGAGCAGGCGTTTGCCGCGGCGGATAAAAATCTCTACGCCCAGTTCATCTTCTAAATCACGTATATGGCGGCTGACTCCAGACTGGGAGGTGAACAGCGCATTAGCCACTTCGGTGAGATTAAACTCGCAGCGTGCCGCTTCCTTAATGATTTTAAGTTGCTGAAAATTCACGTGCGTTCCTCTCTCGGTTATCTGCTGGTTTACATCATGTTAAGGATGCAAATTGATAGCAACAAATAATAAAAAGAGGTTTTATATGCTTTTTAGCGATAAGGCGGGCGGTGAGGCGCGCGACTGCGCGCCCGGCACAAAGGGGAGTTAACTGACCAGCATCAGCTCGCGATCTTCCACCACCGGCTTATTAAGCAGCGACAGCAGAATGTTTTTCACCGCCTGCGCCGACGGCGACAGGGGTTCACGGGCAGAGACGTTAAGAGAGAGCGGCAGGTTCAGCGTCGGGCTGGTAATCCGCGCCATCCAGGCATTGGTCGAGCTGACCAGCGCACGCGCCGCGGACTCTGGCAATACCGTCGCCCCCATACCGCTGGAAACTGCCGAGGTCAGCGTGGCGATGGACTCTATCTCACCGATAATACGCGCGCTAAGGCGGCGCAGGGAGAACGCTTCATCAACCCGTTTGCGCACGGCGCTGTAGTCACGCGGCAGGAACAGGTTCATCTCGGCAACGTCGGCGAGATCGATGCTTTGCCCCGGACAGGTGCTGGCGCCCACCAGATATAATTCCTCTTTCATCAGCGCAATGCTGGTGATGCCGGCCGTCGGCGCACGATCGTACAGCACCGCCATGTCAAGCTGTCCATTCATCACTTTTTCGTTTAGTGAAGCCCCGCTGTTTTCATGTAAGTACACCAGAACGTCCGGGAACTGTTCACGCACGGTTTGCAGCAGCGGCATGGTCAGTGAGGAGGCGGCCGTACCCGGCGCGAGGCCAATCGAGACCTGCCCGCTTAGCGCCTGCCCGGCATTAATTACCGCAGTCTGTGCCTGCTCGCACTGGCGTAAAATCGTGCGAGCGTGGGAATAGAGGATTTTACCCGCTTCGGTAGGCGTCACGCCGCGCTTGGTGCGGATCAGCAGCTGCTGGTCCAGTTCATTTTCCAGCGTGGCCACCTGCTGGCTCAGCGCAGGCTGTGCAATATGCAGGACTTCTGCAGCCTGAGTCAGGCTGCCGATGTCGACGATTTTTACGAAATACTTCAGTCGTCTTAAGTTCATAATGCCTCCGTCGCGTATCCCCGAATGCCAGCAGCGCTGGCGGTTTATAATAAGTTTTCACTCTGACCCAATCAGGATTGCAAGCGGCGTGCCAGAATTTTCCTAACGGCTTCGCGCTCAGGTAAAGGGGGCGCTAACAGGCGGTAAAATAAGAGAATCTGATTACCGCTGGCGCAGAGATTAATGAGATTGATATCTGGCAGGTCAGAGCAGTTGACGGGATTGCACGCCGATGGTGCAGAAAATGCGTTGAGGATGTGCAGGTCTCTGGCGTATGTGTAGAGAGGTCGTATCCATCTTAAGGGTCGACCGGACCAAAAGGTCGACCCCTGAGGTATCCCCATAAATCACTTCCATCGCTAAACGTCCGCAAACCGGCCTGAGCCCGGCCTGAGCACGCCGGAACGGCAAAAGACGCTCCCTGCGGGCCTCGGTACGCGGCATCCCTGCCGCGTGACGTCCGGCTTACCTCAGGCCGGGCTCATCCCCCACTATCATCGTGCTCGCTGTGGGTTTAAACCGCGACGCTGGGGCTTTGGGTGCAAGGAGGGAGGGCTGATTGCAGCAGGCCCACGGCCAGGGATGGCCGTGAGCCAGGGATGGCCGTGAGCCAGGGATGGCCGTGAGCCAGGCTACAGGGACGTATTCATGCCGGTGCGGAAAGCAGCCCTCCCTCCTGAAACCGGGCAACTGTCATCCCGCAACACTATTCAAATCAATTTTTGTGGGGAACCTCAGCGGTCGTCCCCCTGCATTTTGTAGCCTGTTAGCGTTTTTTACGGTTGCGGTACATATCAATCGATACCGCGGCGACAATAATCATCCCTTTGATAATGTCCTGCACGTAGGCATCGACACCGACGAAGGTAAAGCCGCTCTTGATCAGGCCGAGGATCACCGCACCGATCAGCGTGCCGGTAATGCGCCCGACGCCACCCATCAGACTTGAGCCACCAATAACCGCCGCAGCGATGGCATCCAGCTCGTAGCCCAGGCCCATACTTGACTGCCCGCTGCTGACGCGCGCCGCCAGCACGACCCCGGCCAGGCCGGACAGCCCACCGGCAATGGTGTAGACAATAATCAGATACTTATTGACGTTAATACCGGAAACTTTGGCGGAAACCATATTGCCGCCGATGGCGTAGACATATTTACCGTAGCGGGTGTGTTTCAGCGCGATATGGAAGATAACTGCGACAACCAGGAAGATAATCACCGGCATTGCACCCTGACCGATGGAGGTAAAGCCGTCGGACAGGAAGCTGATAGGGTTACCCTGGGTGTAATACTGTGCCAGACCGCGAGCGGAAACCATCATCCCCAGCGTGGCGATAAACGGCGGGATGCCGGTTTTGGTGATCAGCACGCCGTTAACGATACCGCACAGAATGCCCACCCCGATCCCCGCCCCTATCGGCAGTACCGCCGGCATATCCACCAGTGACGGGAACATGGGCGAGAGGCTTTCCGAGGTTTGTGCCAGGCTGGCCGCAACCACCGCCGTCAGCGCAATGACCGAGCCGGAGGATAAATCGATACCGGTAGTAATAATGACCTGCGTTACCCCCACCGCGATAATCCCGATAATGGCTACCTGCAGCACAATCAGCACCAGGCGGTTCGGGTTCATCAGAAATGACTGATCGCGTACATACCAGCCGAAGGCTTCAAAAATCAGCGCGATACCCACCATCACCACAAAAATACCGGTATCTTTGGGCAGCTTGCTTTTAACATTATCAAAAAACGATGGCGCTTCAGCCGACTGTTGCGTTGTCATTTTCATCTCACTCATGTTGTTTACCTCACGCCCTTATTCGGACGCCAATGACAAAATGGTTTCCTGGTCGGCGTCTTCTTTATCGAGGATGCCGGTAATACGTCCACCGTGCATCACCATCACGCGGTCACTCATACCGATGATTTCCGGCAGTTCAGAGGAGACCATAATGATGGCGACGCCCCGGCTCGCCAGTTCGCTGATCAGGCGGTAGATCTCCGCCTTCGCACCGACGTCAATGCCACGGGTAGGTTCGTCAAGGATAAGGATTTTCGGCTGTGCCAGCAGCCAGCGGGCGATTAACACCTTCTGCTGATTACCGCCGCTGAGGTTGTTAATAATCTGGTCCATGGTCGGCGTCTTGATATTCAGGCGCTTAATCTGTTCCAGGCAGTCTTTCGCCATATTGCCATGATTGACGAAGCCGCCTTTGGCGCTGTAGTCAGTCATTTTGACGATGCTCATGTTCTCCATCACCGACAGCACAAGGAACAGGCCCGACTTCTTTCGGTCTTCCGTCAGGAAGGCGAGGCCTTTTTCAATCGCGCTGGCCGGGGAATCGATGGTGGTCGGTACGCCGTCGATCAGGATCTCGCCGCTGTCTGTCGAGGTCATACCAAACAGGCTTTCCATCACTTCACTGCGGCCGGCACCCACCAGCCCGGCGACGCCGAGGATCTCACCGCGGCGCACGCTGAAGCTGATGTCCTGGAATACGCCGTTGCGCGTCAGATTGCGCACCGTCAGCACATCTTCACCGATATTGCTGTCAGTTTTCGGGAACAGCTGAGTGAGCTCACGCCCGACCATCTGGGTAATCAGCGACTGACGCGTGTAGTTGGCCGTCTCGTTACTGCCGACCCACGCGCCGTCACGGAACACGCTGACTTCATCGGTAATGGCAAAAATTTCATCCATTTTGTGGCTGATATAGATGATGGCTTTTCCCTGCGAACGCAGGTCACGAATAATGGTGAACAGATGCGCCACTTCGGTTTCCGTCAGTGCCGATGTCGGTTCATCCATAATGACGATGTCTGAGTTCCACGACACCGCTTTGGCGATCTCCACCATCTGCTGGGAGGCGATACTGAGATCGCCCACCATCTGCTCGGGACGCAGGCGAATATTCAGCTTAACCAGCAGATCTTTGGTTAAGCGGTTGAGCTTGCCGTGGTCAACGAAGCCGAATTTCATCGGCTCGCGACCCAGCCAGATATTTTCGGCGACCGTCATATGCGGTACCAGATTCAGCTCCTGGTGGATCATGGAAATTCCCGAACGCAGCGCATCCAGCGTGTCGGTAAACTGCACGGGTTCACCCTTAATGCGGATCAGCCCCTCATCGGGACGGTAGATCCCAATGAGGCACTTCATTAAGGTGGATTTCCCCGCACCATTCTCCCCCATCAGAGCATGCACCGTTCCCGGCTTGATTCGAAACGAGACGTTACTTAACGCCTTAACGCCCGGGAAAAATTTGCTGATGCCTTCGGCTTCTAGCGCATATGCGGTCATTTACTACCTCCGTACAACCGGTTCAGAGAACGTTATTTCTGGTTTTTACTGGTGAACTTCTCGTAGTTCTCTTTGGTGATCAGCTGGAAGGGAATATCAACAATCGGCTGCACTTTCTCACCTTTCACCAGCTTCACAGCGGTCTGTACGGCACCTTCGCCCTGACCTTTAGCGTCCTGGAATACGCTGGCAACCATCTTGCCGTTCTTAATCATCTGCAACGCATCCGGTGTACCATCGACGCCCGCCACCAGGATGTTATTAGGGTTTTTACCTAATGCCTGCAGCGCACCAATCGCCATTTCGTCGTTGTTTGACGCAATCGCCTGGATATCATCACCCGCGGTCAGCCAGTTACTGGTGACGTCTACCGCATCGTTACGGGTGAATTTCGCGGTTTGTTTCTGTACCACTTTCAGGCCAGGATATTTCGCCACAATGGCTTCCACGCCTTTGGTACGCTCGCGCGTGGCTTCGTTGGCGAGGTCACCTAACAGAATGGCGACGTTACCCTTGTAGTTCATGCGTTTTGCCAGCGCTTCCATCTGCAGGCGGCCTGCCAGCTCGGAGTCAGAACCGACGAAGGCCATTTTGCCGGTCAGGGTAGTGGCGGGTTTGCGGTTGACGAACACCAGCGGGATGCCGGCTTTGGTGGTGAGATCAACAATGGGTTTAACGGCGTTGGTATCTACCGGGTTAACGATGATGGCATCGACGCCCTGGCCGATGAAGTTTTGAACCTGTTGCAGCTGCTGTGCGACATCGCCTTTAGCGTCTTCTACCTGGCCTTTAACATTCTCTGCCTTCATCTCATTGTTGATTGAGTTGCGCACGATAGTTAAAAAGTTGTCATCAAACAGTGCCATAGAGACGCCAATCTGGAGATCTTTGGCAAAGCTGGTGACAGGTAACATACACACTAACAGTGACGCTAAAATTGTTTTTTTCACGTTCATGGCAAAGCCCTTATTATCGTTAGCATGCGAAGGTTCGCTGATACGGCGAATGAAAAATTTCTTTTACATTCACTCAACTTCACCGACGGCTTTATTAAAATGTAGGGGGTGACTATTTCGGGTAATACTCTCTTTCAGGGTACGGCTAAACGGGTCTGTCTTTTATTTATATAAACAACGGGTTAGTTAAAACTCACACCACCTTCTTTGCGCATCCCCGCTGGCGTCATCGCAAAACAGTTTTTTTGTTTCATAATCACACCAACTGAAACTTTCACTATGAAAGCATCGAAACGCATGTTTTAAAATCAGCAAATAACAAAAATTTGACACACCTCTAACATCGGCAAGGGAAAGGCGGGAAAGTGAGATCTGGCGCAGAGATTGAGGAACGAGCAGAAATAAAGGAAAAGTATCAGAACGCTGCTTTTGTCAGCAAACGCACTCAGGTTGTCGATTGGTACTTTGACATTTCGCAGGCACGCCGTTAACATGCGCCCCGTTCACACGATTCCTCTGTAGTTCAGTCGGTAGAACGGCGGACTGTTAATCCGTATGTCACTGGTTCGAGTCCAGTCAGAGGAGCCAAATTCTTATTTTCATGCCACTTTGCGAATCCCTATATGATTCGAATTCAATGAGTTAGCGTGAAAAGTCTTCCTGATGCATTTTCAGCTTTCCCTCCGCATCGGGAGAATTTGGTGGTCAGATTTGGGGTCAAGTTGGTTAGATGACTAAGTGACCCCCAAATGTCTCTTAACGACTCAAAAATCCGCAACTTAAATCATCCGCTAAACCCTTCAAAGTTTCCGATTCTCATTGTAAGCACACCTGTTTTAGTTCCACGCACTTTTTGAGACTTCCGGGTTTTCGGCCATCAGCCGGTACTCTTCCGGCGTCAGGTTATTCAGGGATTCATGAGGCCGCTCGCTGTTGTATTCCCTCAGCCAGCGCTCTGTGATTTCCCGTGCTTCATTCAGCGTTCTGAACAGATAAAAATCCAGTATTTCGGTCCGGTACGTTCGGTTAAACCGTTCGATAAACGCATTTTGCGTCGGTTTGCCTGGCTTGATAAATTCCAGCATCACGCCATGGTCCTCAGCCCATTGTGCCAGAGCCAGTGATACCAGCTCCGGTCCGTTATCCATCCGCATCTTCAGCGGATATCCACGGTTTGCCACTATCCTGTCCAGCACACGCACAACCCGCTGCGCCGGGATATTCAGGTCAATTTCGATGGCCAGAGCCTCGCGGTTAAAATCATCCACGACGTTGAAAGTCCGAAAACGTCGGCCACATGTCAGCGCGTCGTGCATAAAATCAATCGACCAGCTCTGATTGAGTGCTTCCGGCGTCGCCAGCGGAGTCGGATTGCGCACCGGCAGGCGTTGCTTTCCTTTACGACGAAAGTTTAGTTTCAGCAGACAGTAAATCCGGTGTACACGCTTGTGGTTCCAGACGTGTCCCTGCCTGCGAAGCACCTGAAAAAGCTTTTTAAATCCGTAGCGCGGATAGCGCTCAGCCGCCTCAGTCAGCCTCTGGATCACCGGTTCATCACGTCGTGTATCCGGTTGATAACGAAATACCGTCCTGCTCAGCGATAACATCCTGCATGCCTGTCGTATGCTCTTGTAAACTGCGTAGTCAGATAACTGACGAGCTCACGCTTTATCGCTGGTTTTAAAGCTTTTTTTCGATAACGTCTTTCAGCGCCCGGCATTCCAGACTCAGATCGGCAAACATCTGCTTCAGACGACGATTCTCGTCCTCAAGATCTTTGATTCTTTTGATATCAGCGGCTTCCATCCCGCCATATTTCGCCTTCCAGTTGTAGTAGCTGGCTTCGCAAATAGCGGCCTCGCGACACACATCTTTGACGGTGCGCCCGGCTTCGACGGACTTCAGAACGGCGATGATCTGGTGCTCGGTGAATCGGATCTTACGCATAGCTATCTCCACAGGTGACATAATCAGTATGTCGGAAGATCTCTAAAAGTGAATGGGCCGTTTTGGTGGGATACTTACATTTCCACTCGCCTTCACCGAAGACCTTCAGCCCGGTGGAATCAATCACCAGGTGCGCGATTTCACCCCGAGTGGCCGTTTTAAAACTGACACTGACCGACTTTGCCCGCCTGCTGACACAGGAGTAATCCGAACAGCGCAGCGGAACGCACATCAGGGTAAAAATGGAATCAATGAAGCCCTGTGCAGCCCGCAGGCTCAGCCGGAATACGCGTTTAATCACCAGAACGGTAGTGATGGCAAGGTCAGAATAGCGCTGAGGTCTTCCGCGTGCTGAAGGCGGTGCTGTCTCATACCACGCCTTAATCGCTTCGTCGTCCAGCCAGAAAGTCATGGAGCCGCGGTTGATAAGCGCTTTGTTATAGGTGTGCCAGTTGGTGATTCTGAACTTCTGCTTAGCCACGGGACTGCCTGCGTTGTCAGGGGATGCGGGCTTTGATCCTTCAGCTCAGCAAAAGTTCGATTTATTCAACAGAGCCAAATCATTCATCGAATTGACATCAAGCTAATCGTAGTGACTTCATATTCAGCAGGTAACCACACTCCCCATCCTTGCGGAACCATAATTTGCATCAGTGCCATATTGAATATGGAGAAATTCTTGTAGAAATCGTCGTCAGGGACAACTTCGAGATATTCGAGGCATAAGTCAATTAAGTCTCGCCACTTGAAGTATTCCTCAAAAAAACGAATCTGCGACAACTCCATCCAATATATTTCTACAAAATCGAATCTACCTATTATTTCGGGTTCGAAGGAACCAATATTATGTTCAGGATAATTCCCGAGGCATTCTTTACAGCCATACTCAAAGCATAATTTATTACCCTTTTTTACAAGGGTAACCATTGACCAAGGAAGAGCCTCCTTTGATAAAATATCATTACATCCACACCCCATTACGCAAGGTAGCGGCTTGTAAACCATACCTGTATTGACATGGTGGTATAGATCATGCACTTGTTTGAAGTACTTTTCCAGAACAAATCCCATCATGGTGGGAATTATGTCTAGGATGTTTATCCTGTAGTACTCAACCACTTTAAAATCAAGCTCGCGAAGCTTGTTAAACTTTTTCTTCAGGCCTGAAGTTACTGATGATGAGTAGAACGCGATGAACCCAGAGCATAAATTAAGCTCCATGCGATCTCGTATATCTTTCTCCTGCGAAACACCAATAGCCTTCTGATGATGTTTGCAGCTTACAATAAACCTCTGTCCACCTTTCTCTACAAGAAGATCCACTCCATCATCGCGTCCCACAGATGGCCCTAAAGCTATTGTGTAGCCAAGATGAAACAGGACATCTTGAGCAAAATTCTCCCAATCTTCATCGTTGAGATCCTTGAATACATCCCTCATCCTTCTCCTCCAGAAAACTCGCTATATGCGCAAAAAAAACCAATTAGCCCTTGTAAAAATAAAATGAAGAAGTTACTGCTTCGCATTTATTTTTCGCGTGGCGGAAAGCAATAACCCATTTCAAATAGCACCCACTCTAATAAAAGTGTTATTACTGAATATTTTGCTTTCGCCAGTTGTCAACAGCAATCATTAGCCGATTTTCTTCGACTGGGATCTGCCATTCATCCCAAAAATTCACTGTTCCGCTATTCGGCTTATTCTGTGGTTCGTCGATTCTGATACGGCTTGGCAATAAGCTGGCATCGCCAACAACCAAAGCCTCGCCAGTATCGAGCGTAGGAAGGATGTCGCTGAAGCCGCCGAGGCTGTCGGGAAGTAGGCGCTTGATAACGCCTTGATCTTCAGCATTGGTCAGACGCATAGATACAAAGTTACTGCACTGGCTAAGCAGTGTTTTGTTCACTTCGGATGGGCGCTGACTGATTACAACCAAACTGACGCCATATTTTCGCCCCTCTTTGGCAATTCGCTCGAATATATCCAATGAAATATCGTCGGCAGAATCTGCCATATTGCGCTGCGGCATATAGAGGTGCGCTTCATCACAAAGAAGAGCAATGGGGTGGCGAAGCTCTGATGGTGTCCACTGTTGTACTGAGAACGTAACTCGTGCAACGAGGGATACTATTAGGGGCAAAACGTCCGAGGGAACCTCGGAGAAGTTGATAATCTTGATGCCTGCTTTTCCGTTCTCCGCTGTGCTACCAAGAGCGGCACTGGCAAATTTCTCAAGCCAAGTGAAATCAAGAATATCTCCACCGCCATTGAACATAAATCCGAGGCGTCGATCGGAAATTTTGTTCTCAAGCCGAGAAATCATGCGTGCGAGCTTTCCGAAGAAGTCGCCTTGCTTGTCGCCACGCGCACCAGGAACCATTTCGATGTTTATTTCATTTAGTCGCGACATCAGGAAGTTAAGATCAAATGGCACAGGGCTATCTACAGTAAAATGCTTTAGCACGTCCTGTTGCCCATTGTCTTCAAGGTACTTTCTCTTGGCCTGATTGATCTCGCGAGCCATAATCATGGCTTGGTTCGGGGCATTTTGGTCGCTGCGATCCACAAACATGGAAACTAGGGCCTCATAAGAAAGCAGCCAATAAGGAAGATAAAGCACACCGTCAGAAATAGTGCTTTGGGCTTCAACATCTGCAGGCCCTGCAACTTTGAAATGTTGAATTCCAGGTCCTGTCAGTGGCGCGTATTCTCCGTGAAGGTCGAAGACAATAGCATTAGCAGTAATGAGCCCTGACATCTGCTCAATAATTTTGGCGGTTGTCCAAGACTTTCCAGACCCTGTGCTTCCTCCAATAAAAGCATGACGTTGGAAGAATTTATTTCCATTAAGGTAGGCTACTGCATTCTCATCCAGAGTGTATTTGCCAAGCGTCAATGCGTTGCCATCAGCTGAAACACTGGAGAGAGTACGCATAAATCCCGTGAGGTTCTCGCCTTCGAGAGCGAAGCAGTTCGCATCTATTTCAGGAACACTTTCGAGTGTTCGACGGAAAACATTTTCTTTGGAGCCATCACGATCTAGCATGGTTCCAATTAAAGCAATGCGACACAGATTCAATTCTGATTTTTGGTCAACGATCCCATCATCAGAAAGATTCTCGATACCTCGCTTTCTGGTGACTTGTGTAATAAGACCAATAAGGTGCTGCCCTGGCCTGCTACTCTGAAGTACAGCTAGATGATTAACCTGCAGTCTCTTTAGATGAGAAACATTCTCGACATCAACAACGACATTCGCGGTGTCAACTGAGGCAACCTTTCCAAGTGCATCTTCATCCCTAAAGTTGAATATTGGCATATGTCCTCTCTACATGATGAGTGATAAGTAGCCCTCAAGGCTCCAGATGTTTTTCTCTACAGAGATCGCAGAACTGAACAGAGAAGAGTAGACAATGGACTGGTCATCTGTTGCTCCTCGCTCTATGGCTAAATAATTCTGTGCTTTTCCCCCAAGGATAAGTCTTTTGGCTGACTCGGAAAGCGCGTATGTAATGATGGTGACTGGTGCTCCATGTCGCTGACATTTGGCCATAAGTTTTGGTTGAATATGTTCGTCGTTAAATCCATATCCAATGCACAAATATGATCCTGCCTCGTTGATGGCTACGTCTGCGTTATTAATAATTGAGCGGAATGGCTCAAGGTGCGTCTTTTGGTACTTTTGCGTGCCAGGCGTGACAATCTGCGGACTATAGTTTTCAGGTATTTCTTGTGAGCCTGAAATTGCGACAGTGTCGTCTAGTGGGGACTGGAACCAGTCTAGAGATCCATGTACTTTCCAGATATTCACTCTGCGCGAACAGGTCAATTCATCGGGTGCGGCCAGTTGACGGAAAAATCCGTGTGTAAAACCAGTGTAGTGATGAATCCTGCTTTGCTCGCATGCGTACTCGGCCAAGCGATCATAATTTGTAGTGATGATATTTATTTTTTTCAGGCTTGTTTTGAACATATGTTCAAGCAGGCGGCTCAACGGAAACATCGAGCTATTTTGCAAGCCACTCTTGAAGATGCCGCAATCTTCATGATTTATAAGTGACCAAGTGGAATTTATGATTCTGCACGTCAGCACTTCAGATACTGCTACTCGGTGGAGAGCTGCCTCTAAATCCACACCGTCTGTCAGCGTCTGACAGAACAGACCCCAAGACTCCATTTCAGCATCAGACAGACCTGAAACATCAGTATTCTTTATCAAATGCTGCGCAAGCCCCCACATGCCAGACATTCCATGTGCAGCTGAGGCTCCACTCCCCAGAATAATGATGGGAGCCTTGCTGTAATAGTCCTGAGCTTGCTTTTCGTAGTTGACATCAGACAAGGCGCTATCCCTTTTATATTTGAGATTCCTGAACAGGAAAAAATTTCTTAGGTTGCAGATGCATATAAATAGATAATAGGCCAAGAAGAGCCTTGCATCTCCGCTTTTCGGATCGAACTACTCCAAGTCCACTATTCTCTAATCCCTGACACCTACGGCCCGGCTTCCAGCTTAGGGCCTGCGCGCTTCGCATACGTGCGGTCAGCACATCACGACGCTGTTGCCATGTCCAGCCGTCTCTCCTGAATCTATGAACTTGCTCGCGACTGTAGCTCATGCCATATGCAAGATTCTGGTTCCACTCTCTTGGTTGGTATCCTGCCCCACGGGCCGAAGTGTGCGCAAGACTCCGCGCATGTCGATTCCCGAAATCGCCGACAGCATCTCGCGTGTTGGCCTGTTGCAAAACCTTCTCGCGACCTCCGACGGCGAGCATTACAGAGTGTTGGCCGGAGGCCAACGCCTTGCAGGAGGAAGGCGAACAGCTGCAGGCGTTGGAAGATGGCTTGCAGAACTACGGGGAAGCCGTCAAGGCTGCCGTCGGTGCCATCGTCACCATCGACCACAACGGCGAGGCTATGATTCGTCGCAGGTTGCCACCGTGGCGGTTGAGCAGCCTCAGGCCGAGGCACTAGCCGCGTGATCTTCACATCTGTGAAGCAAGCGCTTTGGTTTCAGCCAAGGCTCTTTGCTGTCTGGTCAGCCCTACCTTAAGCCATGATTATGGCTAAGAGATAAATGCTCCAATGCTGTCTTTATAACGAACCACAGCGGCAAGAACACCCGCAAGAAAAACAAACCCAGAAACAAAAGGGTTGTTCTTGGCCATCTCAATTAGTGCTACAGGGTGAACGCCATACTTGTCAATAAAAGATGCGTTTGTTTTCAGGCTTTTGTCGTGAGTTCTGTCAAATATATTTGACAAGACATCGACCTTTCGTAACGTTGATTGCTGAAGCCTTATGAACTCGCCGTTAACGAACGCAGCTGCTTCTTCAGCCCCCTGAAGAGCATCGGTATCCGCGATTCTGTTTAATTCAATTATGCTCATCAATCGCCCCCTTCGACCCTTGGGGGATGTATGGGGAACATATCTTTTGCCGAACAGAGTTATTAATTCCCTAGCCAAGTCAAATTTCTTGTTATCTTGAAGTATGACTGGGTTTCCGCCTAAGACGCGAAAACGATGTTCCAGTGCGGAGAAGCCATAATTGTCATCCCGCATATTCCAGTGAACATATGTGCTATCGGAATGATTTGAAAGAAATGAAAAATATCCATTAAGCATGTCTAACTCAAGTGGATTGAGGATTTCGCTGATATATGCGGTTGCCTCCGTTCGCGGAACGTCAGCATCCTGCTCTTGATTGATAAGCGGAGCATTTGCCTTAATCAATTCGTTCAATTTTTCTAGCTGCTTACCAAGTTCGGCAGACTTGTGAATCGACCAGGTTTTTGTCTGACCAGATTTCAAGTTTCTCACGGCTATAGAGGTAACCCGAGTCGAATTAGCTAGCGGAGACTGTCCATCTGGTGCGTAGAACGATTCACAAGAATAATGAATGACGTACGCATTAATTGCTTCATCGTAGATTTCATTCAGTCGATTGCGGCACTTGGATCGTTCGCGTACACGTGATATTTCCGAGGAAGACATGCTATTTCCTGCGATATTATTTTTGCATAAATTAAGCTAGAAATAGCCTAAGATCAAGATCACAAGGCCTTAAGTTCGACATCGATACCTTGCCGATAGCCAAGCCATTAACTGTCATAAATTAACCCCCTGTGCAAAACGTCATCGGGATGAAGTTGTTGCTTAATCTCCGTCATTAGAGTCGTCGTGTTGCACCCCGTTCGATCTTGCCCATGTGCGCATCATATACACAGCAGCCTCGAAGGTGGTGGAGTCGGCGGCGCTAGACGGTTCGCTTCTGCACAGACAGAAGTGTCGATTCGCAGCACAATCAAAACCACGTTGTATTTAAATCATTCATCCAATCTCACTGATTTTTGTGCCTTTACTGAAATCAGCATAGACGATTTTCTTCAAAAGCGCAGAGCCTGAGACGTGTCTTTCCTGACTTCCGGGCATGTGTCAGAGTACTCCTACGCTTCTGCGGATGCGTGCCCTTTCCGCATCTGCACTTTCGTGGGAAGGCGTGAAAGCACATCTGATGCTTCGCTCATCCGTAGGAATACAGCCATGTTACCGTCATGCTCACACACCTGCTGTCCAAAGGCTAGGCAAGAAATCTATCCTCTGCTCGTAGTGCGCCTGTTCACTCCAGATGCACATGCCATCAGGCTACTGGCATCGCTCGATCCAGCCGATGGCGATACCGCCCACGGTTTGATCAACATAGGGATTGGCATGCCGATGCTGGGTACCGTGAAACTGTCGGAAAACCTGTGACTGACCGAAGGCAAAGGCTCGATCAAGAATTAAATATCCAGATCGAGGGCCCTTACAACCTATCTCAATAAACCCAAAATAGCATTCTGCTATTTTTTCACACAATCTGTCGCTATAAGCTGCAGGAGATTGAGATTGGCCTTTTAGCCAAAACGACTATCTACTAGATGAATTGCCGTAGTAAGTTTCCGCCTCTCTTTAATCTGACGCCACGATGCGGTGTGTGGGATCTAACCGAGATGAAATAATGACTCAAAGTGCTCAAGTAAGCCCCTCGTGTCAACATCTGAAAGCCAGAAATCGGTCTATGAATATCTAGATAATGTGACCCACTGTTGACTGTGTTTACCAAATAAATTTTGGGAAGAGACAAAGTCTATCAATTAATAATAGTGATAACCAAATGTACGAGACCCCTCACCAGTTTCGATTGGTGGTCATACTGGTGGTCTTGACAGAAAGGGAATTCAGGTTTAGCTTAAATATTAGCCAGTTACTGGCAAAGGCGATCCCAGTCAGAGGAGCCATATTCTATTGTCATCGCACTGTATGGATCCTGTTGCTATCCAGGTTCAACAAGCCCGCGTGAAAAACCTCCCGATGTTTCTTTAGTCTCCCCTCTCGCCAAAAAATTGCTTGCTTTTCCCGCTGCCTGCTAAGTAACCTGTCGAGGTTCATACACCTTTAAACTTTATGAAACGGATTTTCATGAAACGGACTTTTCTTGCGGACGCCCGTCCACAAAAGACGCTGGGACGCATTCTCGCCGGGCTGCTCTTCGCTGGCGCTTCCCCGTTACTGGCTGCCACGCCATCCGACGCGCCCGACCGAGCTGCTTCCGCTATTGACGCGCGCGAACAGCAGCGCCAGCAAGAGCGCGAGCGCGCCCTGCAAAGCCAAAATAACCCGCAGTCCGATGTGCGCCTTGCCCGCCCTGAGCTTGAGCGAACCCCATATCCCGCTGATGAGCAACCCTGTTTTACCCTCAACCGCATCGCCCTGGTCGGTGAGTCTGCCGGGCGTTTTCAGTGGGCGCTGAAAGCCGCCGCTGACGCCAAAGGGCGCTGCCTGGGCGGCCAGGGCATTGTGCTGGTGATGAATCAGGTGCAAAACGCCATACTGGCTAAAGGCTGGGTCACCACCCGCGTGATGGCGCAGGAGCAGGACCTGACCACCGGCGTGCTGACCCTGACCCTGCAGCCCGGGCGCATCGGGGAGATACGCTTTGAGCAACCCGTTTCGTGGCGCGGGCGACTGTGGAACGCCCTCCCCGCCTCATCGGGCGACATGTTGAATCTACGCGACATTGAGCAGGGGCTGGAGAATTTCCGGCGGGTGCCCAGCGCCGCGGCCGATATCAAAATCGTCCCCGGCAGGCAAGATGCCACCAGCGACCTGCTGGTCAACTGGCAGGAAGCCCGGCCGGTGCGGCTTAGCCTGGGGCTGGATGACAGCGGCTCTAAAAGTACCGGACGGTATCTCGGTTCCGCCACGTTAGCCCTTGATGCCCCCTTTGCGCAGAACGACCTCTTTTACGCCAACGTGGGTAAAGATCTGTTCCAGCACGGGCCGTTTGGCAACCGCTCGCACACCCTGAACTACTTTTTCCCGCTGGGCTACTGGGGTGTTGCCGCCAATTACAACGACTACACCTACCACCAGAATATTCCCAACGCCAACGAAGTGCTGCGCTACAGCGGTAAAAGCAACAATGCTCAGCTGACGCTCTCCCGGCTGCTGTACCGCGACCAGTCGCACAAAATCACGCTCAACCTGCGCGGTTACCGCAGGCACTCGACTAACGCCGTAAACGACATCGATATCGAACAGCAGAAGCGGCGCACCGCCGGCTGGGAGCTGGGGCTTAACCAGCGCAGCTACCTTGGGACCACCACTCTGGACGCCAATATCACCTGGCGGCGCGGGACCGGCGCGTTCAACGCCCTTCCCGCCCCGGAAGAGTCGCGTCATGAAGGCAGCGCTCGCACGGGAATGGTGCTCGGGGACCTGGGGATCAATCAGCCCTTTACCCTGGGTGGGCAACCGTGGCGGATTTACACCAGCCTGCGCGGGCAGTGGAGCCCGAACGCGCTGACGCCCCAGGAGCGCATGGCGATTGCCGGACGTTACACGGTGCGTGGCTTTGACGGCGAACAGGTGCTGTCCGGGGAAAAAGGCCTGCTCTGGCGTAACGATATCGCCTGGAACGTATTCGCACGCGGCCACGAGCTCTACCTTGCGGCCGACTATGGGCGGGTAGGCGGCCCGGGTACCCGATACCTGGTCGGTCACCAGCTTGCGGGCAGCGCGGTTGGCGTACGCGGCGCGCTGTGGGGCCGGTTCAGTTATGACCTGTTTGCTGGCCTGCCGATCTACAAGCCAGCAGGCTTCCACACCTCGGGTGCCACGGCAGGCTTTAGCGTTAATCTGGAAATCTGAAACCCGGCAGGGCGTGATTACGCCCCCTTTTTTGACAATGGACGAAACGGACTGACTTTACTCAGGGAAGAACCTCATGAACAAACATTGCTATCGCCTGATATTTAGCCGCACCCACGGAGAGCTGCGGGTCGTATCCGAACTGGCCCGCAGCTGCAGCAGCGAACCCGGACAGCATCGCGGTGCCGGCATCGCGGCGGAGAACCGTTTATGGGTGACCCTGCGGCGTGCGGTATGGCTGCTGGGGCTGGCAATGTTTGCCGCGCCGGTGATGGCCAGCGGCATTGTGGCCGACGGCAGCGCCGCGCCCGGCCAGCGGCCGGAGGTGATCGCCACCCAGAACGGCCTGCCGCAGGTCAATATCACCGCCCCTAACCAGGCCGGGGTGTCGCATAACCAGTATCAGCAGTTCGACGTCGATCACAAAGGCGCCATCCTCAACAACTCGGCGGTCATGACCTCCACCCAGATGGCCGGCATGATCCAGGGCAACCCCAATCTCAACCCCAATAGCGCGCCGGCGCGGGTGATCCTCAACGAAGTGAACAGCAATAATCCCAGCCAGCTGCGTGGCTTTCTGGAAGTCGCCGGCGGCAAGGCGCAGGTGATTGTGGCTAACCCTGCCGGGATTGTGTGCAACGGCTGTGGCACCATTAACGCCGGGCGCATGACGCTGACCACCGGCAAGCCGCAGATGAACGCAGACGGCAGCCTGGCGGGATACCAGGTTGAGCGCGGCGTGATAAGCGTTGAAGGGGGCGGCCTCAACGGTGACGCCCGTCATGATACCGGGTACGTCGACCTCCTCGCCCGTGCGGTAAAGGTTAACGCCGGGGTCTGGGCCAAAGAGGAAGTCTCGGTGGTCGCCGGCCGCAACCGTATCAGCGCGGATGGAAAAAGCGTGGCGCCGCTCTCAGATAACGGCAGCGCTAAGCCCCAGCTGGCGATAGACATGGGCCAGATGGGCGGCATGTACAGCGGCAGTATCCGCATGATAGGCACCGAAGCCGGGGTGGGCGTGCGCAATCAGAACGCGCAGGTTCAGGCAGGCAAAACGCTGACCGTCAGCAGTGAGGGCAGGCTCAGCTGGCAATCAGATGCGCAAAATGCGGCCACGCAGGCCGGTGGCGATATCAGGATGGCGGCCAGAGACGCCGTCGACTATCAGGGTAAGTTACACGGCGGCGGCCAACTCTCCGTACAGAGCCGCGAGGGTAAGCTGACGCAGTCAGGCACCCTCGCCGCGGCGGGTGATGTGCAGCTCAACGCCGCTCGCAGCATAGCGAGCAGCGGGCACCTTCTGGCGGGCAGCGATGCCAATAGCCAGATCAACCGCGATGCCAGCCTGCGCCTGGAAAGCCAGGGCGATATTCGCGCCAGCGGCAGCCTGCTCAGTAAAAAAGAGATTGATGTGAGCGGACGCCGGGTCGACATCAGCGGCGCGCACGTCGCGGCCAGCCGCGCCCGGCTAAACGCCCGGGAAGGCGGCGCGGCGCTGCAAGATTCAGCGATAGACAGCAAACAGTTGGTCATCAACACCGCCGCTGATATTGATGCGCGCCAGGCTCAGGTGAAGGCCGGCCGCTGGGACGTCACTGCGAACAACCTGTTCAATCAGCAGGCTACCTGGTCCCAGACGGGAACTGGTGAAAGTCGCTTCGCGCTGACGGGGCGGCTGGACAACAGTGACGGCACCATAGAAAGCCGCCAGCTCAGTTTCAGCGCGGCGGCGCTGACCAACTCGCGCGGCAGCCTGCTGGCACTCGATAATGCGGCGCAGCAGTGGCAAGTCAGTGGCCTGCTCGACAATGCGGGCGGCGAGATCGGCAGCAACGGCGACCTGCGGCTTGACGCCGGCAGTCTGGACAATCAGAACGGCACGGTAAAAACCCAGGCCGCGCTGGCGGTGAACACCTCCGGCGCGGTCAACAACGCAGGTGGTAACCTGCTGGCCGGAAACGCCCTGACGCTCAGCGCGGGCGGTGACGTCAGCAACGAGTCCGGCACCCTGAGCGGCGGCCAGCTCACCCTCAGCGCGGCGGGGCTGCTCGCGAATGGCAAGGGTGAAATCAGCGGTCAGTCGCTGACGCTGACGACCGGCAGTCTGGATAACGCCCTGGGTAAGATCGTCGCCCAAAACGATGTCACCCTGACGTCGCAGCAGGGGCTGAACAATGCCGGCGGCTGGCTTGAAGCCGGAAATGGCCTCGCGTTAAACGCCGGGGGCGACTGGGATAACCGTGGCGGTATCGCCCAGGGCGGCCATCAGGTCAACGCCAGTGCGCTGTCGCTCGACAATACTGGCGGCAGGCTGCAGTCCGGTGGTGACCTTAGCCTGAATAGTTCAGGCGATATTGTTAACCGCACCGGCAAGCTGACCGCGCAGCAGGCACTCAGTGTCAACGCAGGCGCGGCCAGCCTGTTTGACAACGACGACGGTTCGCTGCAGAGCGGCGGCGCCCTGACCCTGCAGGGCGGACGGCTGAACAACCGTCAGTCGGGGCGGATTTACAGCCAGAACGCGCTGTCACTCAGCCTTGACGGGGAATGGAACAACCAGGGCGGCACCTTGACCGGCAGCGGCAGCAGCTGGGTGCGCGCTGCAAACCTGCTGAATGCTCAGGGGGCTATCAACGCCCTCGACAGCCTGGACATGCAGTTCAGCGGAAAGCTGGATAATGGCCAGGGACGTATTTTCAGTCAGCTGTCGCAAACGCTCAACGCGCAGGACATTGTCAATGTTGGTGGCTGGATGGGCAGCCAGGGTAGCTGGCACGCCGTCAGCGGCAGCTTTGACAACGCGCAGGGCAGCGTGCAAAGCCAGCAGGATGTGCAGCTTGCAGCGAACTGGCTGGGCAATGCGCAAGGCGCCCTGCAGTCGGCGGCGGACCTGGTGCTGCACGTTGCGCAGGATATCGATAACCACGGCGGCAAGGTTTCCGCGCAGGGGCTGCTTGCCGTGCAGGGCTCGACTGCGGATGCCCACGCCGGGGCAATCAACAATGCGGGCGGCCAGTGGCTGGCGGGAGAGGCGCTGAACATTGCCGCCCTGAGCCTGAACAACAGCCAAAACGGTCAGCTGTACAGCCAGAAGCTGCTGCGCCTGAAACTGAACGGCGAACTGGACAACCGTGGCGGCAGGCTGCAGAGCGGCGACGCGCTGTCGCTTGACGCACAGGCACTGAACAATGCCGGCGGCACGACAGACGCCCGGCAGGCGCTAACGCTGCGCATCCTCAGCCTGCTTGATAATACTGGCGGGACAATACGCAGCAACGGTGACCAGCGGGTCACGGCGGGCGATATCAATAACCGACAGGGCGTATTCAGCAGCCGCGGTGACATTGACCTGGCCACGGCACAGCTGGACAACGCCGGCGGCACGCTGATCGGTCAGGGTGCAGGCACCTATCACATTGCGCGGCTTGACAACCAGCAGGGCAAGGTTCACAGCGCTGCATCGCTGACGCTTGACGCCACGCGGGTGAATAACCAGGGCGGCCAGCTCGTCGCCATGCAGGCGCTGAGGCTCAGGGCGGACGCGCTGGACAACAGCGCTCAGGGGACGCTCAGCAGCCAGGCGTCGCTTGACCTGCAAGCTGACAGCCTGAACAACCGCGACGGCGGCCTGATCCTCGGCACCACCCACGCCGGCATCCGCGCGCGCGACATCGACAACGCAGCGGGACGGCTGCAAAGTGCGGGCACCCTCACCTTCACGGATGTCGCCACACTGGATAACCGCCAGGGACGACTCCTTGCCAACGGTAATATCGCCATTAATGCCGGACTGTCGCCGGGCGCCTCACCGCTCGCCCTGCGCAATCAGGGCGGACGGGTAGAGAGTGCCGGTGACCTGACTCTGCATACGCGCACCCTGGAAAATCAGCGCGGCACCCTGCTCGGTCTGCAGTCGCTCACGCTGAGCGCGCAGCAGGATTACATCCGCACCGCGGGCGAAACCGTCAGCAGCAACGGTAAGGTGACGTTCTCTCTGAGCGGTGCCTTTACCAACCTGGCGGACTGGCTGTTGCCGGGCGAACTTATCCTTAATGCGGCCAGCATCACCAATCCGGCTGTCCTGGTGGGCAAAACACTTCAACTGACGACCGGGACCCTGCAAAACAGCGGGCGCATTGAAGCGGACACCATCACGATGAACGTCGATACCCTGGACAACGCCGCGGCGCTGATGGGCGACGATATCACCGTGCGTGCGCGCACGATTGACAACCACGGCCAGCCTGCGGTCATCGCAGCGGCCCACCGCCTGACGTTGCAGGCCGGCGAGCGCCTGAGCAACCGGGATGGCGCCCTGCTCTACAGCGGCGACAGCCTGTCGCTTCACAGCGATGACCTGATTGAGAACCGGGCGAGCTTTATCGAAGCGGACGGCGACCTGGCCGTCGAGGCCCGCCGGCTGGACAATCTGCGCGAAGGGCTGGAGATCCAGCGCGATGCAGAAAAGAGCGACTACAAGTGGCATCGCTATAACTACTACTGGCGCACCTATGGTTCGGCGGTCAACCCCGATAAAAGCACCATGGCACCGACCACCCAGCAGCTGACCTTCCAGGATGACGCGGCGGCGCAGAGCAACCGCTACGGCACCCTGCTGGCCATTGATGCGGCGGGCAAGCGCGCGCAGGTGCGCGTCAAAGACAACAAAGGCCAGCTGACCGACCTGTGGGTTAACTACCTGGCGCTTAAGCCGAATGCCGACGGCAGCTACGCGATGACGTTCTATGAAACGCGTGGGGGAAACCAGCTGGCAACCATCCCGACGCCCTATCAAAACGGCTTCCACTGGGAGCACGACTGGACGCAGGTGCTAACCTGGGACCCCGAAAAGCACATTGATATCGACAGCGCACCGTTTATTACCGATTACAACAATTTCCGCGAACGCTCAGAGAGCGGCACGGTGACCCGCGACAGGCTGGTTTCCGAAGGCATCGGCGCGCGCATTCTGGCAGGCGGCAATATGCTGCTGCGCATTACCGGGCAGTTGCTCAATGACGCCAGCGTCATCACCGCCGGTGGCAACCTGACGCAGGATGGCGGTGGCAGCGTGGACAACCGCGGTTACTCGGTCAATGAACGGCGGCAGGCAGTGATTGTCGACCATTACGACAAGGACACCCATCACTGGTATCCGACGTTCAACCGCGATGAAACCACGGCGCTAACCACCGTTGACGGCATTATTACCGGCAACGGCACGGTGACCATCAACGGCGCCAGCATTACCAACACTACGGTAAACCAGGCGCAAATCAGCCGGCTTGAGTCGGCATTAAACGCCGTAGACGCCGAACGTGCCGAACTGGAGCGCAACCCGCTGGCCTTTACGGTTGAAGGTGCTACCCCCGTGGTCGGCGACACCACGCTTGCGCCGCTGGGGCGCCCGCTGCTGCCGGCCGAGCTGGCGCTTACCCAGTTACAGCATCTGGGCAATGTGGCGACCGCCATTCCCAATAACGCCCTTTTTGCCCAGCATACGGCACCCGCCAGCCCGTTCCTGGTGGTCACCGACGAACGCTTTACCAACCGCGATAAGTTTATCAGCAGCGATTACCTGCTCGGCCGGGTGGGCTATGACCCGGCGCAGGTGCATAAACGCCTGGGCGACGGTTTTTACGAGCAGCGCCTGGTGCGTGAGCAGGTGCTGGCACTCACCGGTAAACCGTCCGTCAGGGGGGAAGATGCGATGGCGCAGTACCAGCAGCTGATGAACAACGGTAGCCAGGTCGCACAGGACTTCCACCTGGTGCCCGGCGTGGCCCTGACGCCGGAGCAGATAGCCGCGCTGCAGCAGGACATCGTCTGGCTGGTGAGCGAGACGGTGCAAACGGCCGACGGTCCGCAAACGGTGTGGGTACCGAAAGTCTACCTGGCGCAGAGCACGCTGCGCCTGACCGGGGATGGCGCGGTGATTGGCGGCGGCAGTCTGCAGCTCTCGGCCGGCAGCATCACCAACGCCGGCAACCTGTTTGCCGACAAGGCCCTGACGGTCGACGCCGGGCAGTTCCTGCATCAGGGTGGTGACATCAAGGCCGGCAGCATTGACGTGCAGGCCGACACCCTGTCGATGAGCAGCAACCTGCAGGACGCGCTGCGCCAGGCGACGATGAGTGCCGATGACATTAGCCTGCGCGGCACTGATATCGGTCTTGCGGGCGCCAAGCTGACTGCAACAGATACCCTCAGCCTGAGCGCGCGCAACAATCTGACCATTACCACCGCCAGAAGCAGCCACACGGCTGACCTCGGGGTTATCTCCGGCTCGATGGGCAACCGTACACGCGGCGGCACGGAGGCGGCCGGCTCCCGGATGGCGCAGGTCAGCGGCGAATGGCAGCAGGTGCTGGGGAGCGAGCTTAACGCCGGCGGCAATCTCACGCTCAATGCCGGGCGTGACGTGACGCTGACGGGCAGCCAGCTCCAGGCAGGCGGCCAGCTGGGCGTGCAGGCCGGGGGTAATATCAACCTCCTTGCCGATAAGACCACCAATAGCACGCACCTGGACGCCAACAGCCGGACTTCGTCAGTCAGCAACAGCCGCGAGGAACAGCGCCTGGCATTAAGCGCACTCGGCGGAGACCAGGGCGTCACCCTGGTGGCAGGTAACCAGCTGCTGGCCGAAGGCGCACAGGTTGCCAGCAAAGAGGGCCGCATCGGCGTCAGCGCGCAGGACGTGACGATTAAGGACGCACGGACCCACTCGCAGGACCAGGACAGCGAAAACAAACGCGAGGGCAAGACCAAAAGCCATCGCATCGAGCAAAACACACGCGAGACCAGCAGCGGCAGCACCTTCAGCGGTCAGCAAGGGGTCACGGTTATCGGGCGTGAAGGCGATGTCACCGTCACCGGCAGCGCCCTGCACAGTGACCAGGGCGCCATCGCCCTGCAGGCGAAAAAGGATGTGACCCTCAGTACCGCCACCGAACGCGAGTCAAGCTTCAGTGAAGAACGGTCTCAGAAAAAGGGCTTCCTGAAAAAAAGCAGCAGCCACAGCGTGGCGCATGACGCCACCACGCGCGAGAAAGGTACCCTGCTCAGCGGGGAGAGCGTCAGCGTCAGCGCCGGCAATGACCTGACGGTCACCGGGTCGGCGATTGCTGCCGACCGTGATGTGAACCTGCAGGCCGGACATAACGTTGATATCGGTGCGGCCACCGAGACCGACACCCACTACCGGTTGGATGAGAAGAAAAAGAGCGGCCTGCTGGGCAGCGGCGGCATCGGCTTTACGATTGGTAAGCAGTCGAGCAAACACGAAGTCGACGAGAAAGGCAGAACCCAGAGCCAGAGCGTCAGCACCGTCGGCAGCAGCCAGGGCAATGTCAGCATCACCGCAGGCAACCAGCTGCACATCGGCGGCGCCGACCTGGTGGCGGCCGGAGATCTGGCGCTGACCGGTGACAGCGTGGCTATCGACCCGGGCTACGACCAGCGCACCCGCCGGGAAACCTTCGAGCAGAAGCAGAGCGGGCTTAACCTGGCGCTGTCGGGCAGCGTGGGCAGCGCGCTCAACACCGCCGTCAGCACGGCTCAGCAGGCAAGAAAGGAAGGCGACGGACGCCTGAGCGCGCTGCAAAACACCAAAGCGGCGCTGTCCGGCGTGCAGGCTGCACAGGCCTGGGCGCGTGACGACGCCCTGACCGGGGCGGCGGATGCGAAAAATGCCGCAGCCGGCCTGCAGTCGGGTGATGAAGGTGCCGCGCAGGGGGCCACCAACACCGTTGGCGTTACCGCCTCCTGGGGCAGCCAGTCGTCGAAGAGCGAAACCCGCACCGACAGCCGCCAGTCGCAGGGCAGCACGCTCAACGCCGGGCAAAACCTGTCGATAACGGCAGCCGGTAAGAATAACGCCGCGCAAAGCGGCGATATCGCGATATCCGGCAGTCAGCTGAAGGCGGGCAAAAACCTGACGCTCGACGCCGCGCGGGATATTACCCTGCACTCCGCGCAAAACAGCGAATCCACAACGGGCACTAACAGCAGTAAAGGCGGTAGCGTCGGCGTGGGTATCGGCGCCGGTACGGGCGGCTACGGCATCAGCGTCTCTGCCGGGGTGAACGCCGGTAAGGGGCATGAGAACGGCAGCGGCCTGACCCACAGCGAAACCACGCTCGACGCGGGCAGCCATCTCAGCCTGACCAGCGGCCGCGACACCACCCTGAAAGGGGCGCAGGCCAGCGGGGAAAAAATCACCGTTGACGCCGGGCGCAACCTGACGCTGGAAAGCGAGCGGGACAGCGACCGCTATAACGCAAAGCAGCAGAACGCCAGCGCGGGCGGCAGCTTCACCTTCGGCTCAGCCGGTTCCGCCAGCGTCAGCGCCAGCCGGGACAGGCTCAAAAGCAACTTTGACAGCGTCAAAGAGCAGACCGGGCTGTTTGCGGGCAAAGGCGGCTATGACGTCACCGTCAAAGAGCACACCCAGCTCGACGGCGCGGTAATAGCCAGCACGGCGGAGAGCGACAAGAACCGCCTCGATACCGGCACGCTGGGCTGGAGCGACATCCACAACCAGGCAGATTACCGCGCCACGCACAGCGGCGGCAGCCTCAGCACCGGCGGCCCGGTCGGCAAGGACCTGCTGGCCAATATGGCCGGAAGCATGCTGTCGGGCGCCAACAACAGCGGCCATGCAGAGGGCACGACGAAGGCCGGGGTCAGTGAAGGCGCCCTGCTCATCCGTGACCAGGACGGGCAGCAGCAGGATGTCACCACCCTGAACCGGGATACCGACCACGCCAACGACGGCAGCATCAGCCCGATATTTAACAGGGAGAAGGAGCAGAACCGGCTCAGGCAGGCGCAGCTTATCGGCGAAATCGCCGGTCAGGCGATGGACGTTATCCGCACCCAGGGCGACATCGCCGGGCTGAAGGCGCAGACCGACCCGGCGGCGCTGGCGCAGGCGCGGGAGCAGCTGAAGAAGGACGACAAACCGTTCCGCGAGTCGGACGTGCTGCAGCGCGCCTACGACAACGCGATGCGGCAGTACGGCACCGGCAGCGACCTGCAGAAGGCGGCGCAGGCGGTAACGGGCGCGCTGACGGCGCTGGCGGGCAACAACCTGGCCGGGGCGCTGGCGAGCGGCGCATCGCCGTATCTGGCGACGGAAATTAAGAAGCTGACCACTAATCCGCTGACCGGCAAGGTGGACGTGGCCAGCAACGCGATGGCGCACGCAGTGCTGGGCGCGGTCACGGCACAGCTGAACCACCAGTCGGCCGTGGCCGGCGGGCTGGGCGCCGGCGGCGGCGAACTGGCGGCGCGCTACATCGCCGGTCAGCTGTTCCCGGGCAAAACCGCAGAGCAGCTGAGCGAAAGCGAGAAACAGCAGGTCAGCGCGCTGAGCCAGCTGGCCTCAGGGCTTGCAGGCGGCCTGGCGACGGGCGATACTGGCGGTGCTGTGGCGGCCGCCCAGGCGGGTAAGAATGCGGTGGAGAATAACTTCCTGAGCAGTACCTCCTCGGAAAAACGTGATGCTTTGGCAGAGAAAGTCTTAAAAGGCGATAAATCCCTGCAAACCGCGCAAGAGTTTTTGCAACTGGAGAATGCTGATACACGCAGTGATGCATTAGTTGCTAAATTCAATAAAGAACCAGCCAGCATGAGCAGTGCAGAGCGTACAGAACTAGCCAGTTATTTGAGAGTTTATGCTGCCGAAATGCAGACTCAATATGATGAGGCCGTAACTAAGGAACTGATTACAGGGATGCTGACAGGGCAGAACTATCAACAATCAGCCCCGCAAACGAAAGCTCAACAAGAGGCCCAAAAAATCATGAATACCTGGGGCTACCATAAATCGAATGCCAGCATTGGTGACCCTGCCCTGTTGTTCGGCGGTAATATGTTGGGCACCACGATAAAAGAGGGCATGGCGCTGAATGCGGCAATTGGCGCGGGAGTTAATACGGTATCTCAGTTGTCTGGAAAAGATCCGTTCAGCTATGTTGATGCCATTATGGCCGGAGTGACCGCTGCAGCGACAACAGGAAAAGGTATCGGGGCATCGGCTGCAATTAATATGGGCGGTGCTGCTGTTGGCAGCGGGATTAAAGGTGAAGACCCGACTAATTCAGTTATCAGTACCGGATTAGGTTCCGTGATTGGTGGCAGTACTGGAAAGGCTATATCTGGATCTTTAGGAACTTCTGTAAAAGAGGGAACGGCAGATATTATTAGCAATATCGGTGGGTCCGTTACTAGTGAAGCTGTTGGAAATACTGTAAAAGGAACGCTTGATGAAGCCGATAAATCCGTTAAAAATTAATCAGAGTGTCAATTTAAATACTCTTGTTAAATTGGTGGTTCGTTGTATTTTGTGTGTTTTTTTTATAGCAATGATGGGCTGTCTTCTCGGCAGATTAATAGTATTTTTTAAAGCCAATTTTTTACTATTTGATTGGAAAAAGGATGTTTTTTATTCTTTAAAAGTAGGCGCTTCCGCTGGTACATTAGCTGGGATCGGCATCTGGATAAAAGCCAAACTGCAAGAGCGAAAAGATAGCAAATCCCGATCTGAATAACTTTATAATCCCGGCCACTGAGCCGGGATTTTACTTTATACACCAGTCAGTTACCGTTCTGTCTTTGTGGCTTACTGATCACCTCGATCAGCTCCGTCATCTGTCGCTGCTTGCGGGCCGATAGCTTACAGACCTTCCTCAGCGTCTGCATAATCTCCGGTTCCGGCTCTGCCTGCCGGGCCGTAATCACCAGGCAGCCCGCCATCACCCGCACGTCAATCTTCACCCCGGTATCAAACCCCGCCTGTTCCAACCAGTCGCCCTTCAGGTTCATGCTGGAGCTGTAGGTGTAGCGTGCCGCGCTGCTTCTGGTTTTGGGGTGGCGCGTGCCGGTACAGCTGACGGTATACTGCCGCTGCACTTTGGGCACGCTCAACGCCGGGCAAAACCTGTCGATAACGGCAACCGGTAAGAATAACGCCGCGCAAAGCGGCGATATCGCGATATCCGGCAGTCAGCTGAAGGCGGGCAAAAACCTGACGCTCGACGCCGCGCGGGATATTACCCTGCACTCCGCGCAAAACAGCGAATCCACAACGGGCACTAACAGCAGTAAAGGCGGCAGCGTCGGCGTGGGTATCGGCGCCGGTACGGGCGGCTACGGCATCAGCGTCTCTGCCGGGGTGAACGCCGGTAAAGGGCATGAGAACGGCAGCGGCCTGACCCACAGTGAAACCACGCTCGACGCGGGCAGCCATCTCAGCCTGACCAGCGGCCGCGACACCACCCTGAAAGGGGCGCAGGCCAGCGGGGAAAAAATTACCGTTGACGCCGGGCGCAACCTGACGCTGGAAAGCGAGCGGGACAGCGACCGCTATGACGCAAAACAGCAGAACGCCAGCGCGGGCGGCAGCTTCACCCTCGGTTCGATGACCGGTTCTGCCAGCGTCAGCGCCAGCCGGGACAGGCTCAAAAGCAACTTTGACAGCGTCAAAGAGCAGACCGGGCTGTTTGCGGGCCAGGGCGGCTATGACGTCACCGTCAAAGAGCACACCCGGCTCGACGGTGCGGTAATAGCCAGCACGGCGGAGAGCGACAGGAACCGCCTTGATACCGGCACGCTGGGCTGGAGCGACATCCACAACCAGGCGGATTACCGCGCCACGCACAGCGGCGGCAGCCTCAGCACCGGCGGGCCGGTCGGCAGGGACCTGCTGGCCAATATGGCCGGAAGCATGCTGTCGGGCGCCAGCAACAGCGGCCATGCAGAGGGCACGACGAAGGCCGGGGTCAGCGAAGGCGCCCTGCTCATCCGTGACCAGGACGGGCAGCAGCAGGATGTCACCACCCTGAACCGGGATACCAACCACGCCAACGACGGCAGCATCAGCCCGATATTTAACAGGGAGAAGGAGCAGAACCGGCTCAGGCAGGCGCAGCTTATCGGCGAAATCGCCGGTCAGGCGATGGACGTTATCCGCACCCAGGGCGACATCGCCGGGCTGAAGGCCCAGACCGACCCGGCGGCGCTGGCGCAGGCGCGGGAGCAGCTGAAGAAGGACGACAAACCGTTCCGCGAGTCGGACGTGCTGCAGCGCGCCTATAACAACGCGATGCAGCAGTACGGCACCGGCAGCGACCTGCAGAAGGCGGCGCAGGCGGTAACGGGCGCGCTGACGGCGCTGGCGGGCAACAACCTGGCCGGGGCGCTGGCGAGCGGCGCCTCGCCGTATCTGGCGACGGAAATTAAGAAGCTGACCACTAATCCGCTGACCGGCAAGGTGGACGTGGCCAGCAACGCGATGGCGCACGCGGTGCTGGGCGCGGTCACGGCGCAGCTGAACCACCAGTCGGCCGTGGCCGGCGGGCTGGGCGCCGGCGGCGGCGAGCTGGCGGCGCGCTACATCGCCGGGCAGCTGTTCCCGGGCAAGACGACAGACCAGCTGAGCGAAAGCGAGAAACAGCAGGTCAGCGCGCTGAGCGAGCTGGCCTCAGGGCTTGCAGGCGGCTTGGCATCGGGCGATACTGGCGGAGCTGTGACGGCCGCTCAGGCGGGTAAGAATGCGGTGGAGAATAATCTTCTGGGTGGTACAGAAAGCACTCAGGAGAAGTTCGTGCGGGAGCACGGCAAAAATATCGCGTCTTGCAGCACTGACCCAAGCTCTGCATCCTGCCAAAAAGGGCTGGCGATGAATGATGCGCTGATGGTGGCGCTTCCGGCAGGTCTTGGCGGTGGTTTACTGGCAGCGGCTACGCCTGAAATAGCAGCGGCAGCGAAAGCAGCGATACAGGCTTGTGCGGGTAATGTGGTGCTGTGCCTGAATAATGCCGGTATCCAGATGTCGGAAGCCATCGTGCCGGGCGGTGTTGGCGCTGGCGGGGCGATAGGTATCGGCAAGACAGCGGCAGAGGCGACGGTGGCGAAAGCTGAAGCTGTGGCGGCGAAGAATGCCGGAAATGGCAGCACCATAAACTCGATTAAAAATACAGCAGAATCACAAATTAGTGTTGATCAAAAATTAGCTAACTATCTGTTGGATAAACAACATCCTGTCGGAGGAAGTAAGGCTGAATGGTTCGACAGTGCTCTTGGTTTTAACAAAACAAACTCAAACGAGCTTGCGAAACAAATCGTTTTTGACTCCGGTAAAGCCGTGAAAACTGCAGAAACGCAGTTTGGTACTAAATATGATCAGGTGATACCAATAACTGGTACAAATGGTAGAACGATTAACGTTAAATTTGGTTGGATCGAGAATAATGACGGCGTGGTTAGGCTCGTAACAGCTATTCCAGCTAAGAAATAAATATATATTGGCATTTACTTTATGATCAAAGAATACGATGTAGTCAAAGCAAAAAAAGACTTGTCTGGCAATGTGCCAAAAGGATCTAGGGGGGCAGTTGTCATGATATATCAAGAACCAACTTTAGGTTATGAAGTTGAATTCGTTGATAATGAAGGCGATACATTGGATGTTTTAACGGTTTATCCTGATGATATTGAATCATCAAGGTAACAATATATTTTTAATAACACTTTAGTATAAAATCCCGCCCTCACCAGGCGGGATCTTCCCTATTTCAGCTCCCGTGCATGATACCCGCTGTTACGTTTAAACTTCGGCACGTCACAGGTGTTGTGTAACGCCCCCGGGAATTCCTTCAGCCACTGCGCCACCTTCCTGCGGTTAATCGGCACCACGCTCAGGCCCTCGATGCAGCCCCACAGTTCGCGGGTGTCCTGGGTGGTGATCACGATACAGTCGGGCATCACCCGGATCTTAATCGGCATCCCCGGTATCAAACCCCGCCTGTTCCAGCCAGTCGCCCTTGAGGTTAATGCTGGGGCTGTAGGTGTAGCGTGCCGCGCTGCTTCTGGTTTTGGGGTGGCGCGTGCTGGTGCAGCTGATGCTGTACCCTGCCCTTCCCTGGTAATGACTGTTTAACTCTTTGATTTATGAAACCCGCTAAAAAATCAGAAAACTGTGGAGGCTCTTAACATTTTTTATCAACGTTTACGCCTCTTTTTTTTCCATTGTTGAATACTTATCGGATACCAGAAGCTACCCGCAGGACAGCGACCGCAATAATGCGAAACAGTAAATAGTTTGGAATAGACGTCGAAAAATCTACCTATAGCCAGGCACAGCGATTGCTCGCTGAGCTCCAGTGGTACGGCGGATAATAATCTTCTGACCAGCATGGCCGGCAGCATGCTCCTGGAGAATATTTAACGTTGACACACCTCCCTGCCATGATTATTATGCGCCCCGTTCAAACGATTCCTCTGTAGTTCAGTCGGTAGAACGGCGGACTGTTAATCCGTATGTCACTGGTTCGAGTCCAGTCAGAGGAGCCATATTTAGAGAAGCCCGCTCGGGGAAACCTGAGCGGGCTTTTTGCTTCCGTCAGAAAATTTTTTACAACGCAAAGCCAAAATGGGAGCCGTCCGGCAGTTCAACGTCAAGCCGCAGCTTGCCACCCGCTGCCACAACATAGCGTTTGAGAGAAGTTGAAGGCGTGTTCGGGCGTTTCGCGGTAACAGACATTTGTTTGCATGACTTTGCGAGCATGAGCGCAAAGCGATTAAAAGTGAGCGTCGCCGTCATCCTAACCCCCACGCACCGTCCCTCTCCAGATAAAATCGGCATGATAGAGCCGCGTTTCGCCGGGCATCTCCAGCCCAGGGGGGGGAGGTAACTCCCCTTCCTTCTGCTCTTCGGCGATCAGCCACTGCACCGCGTCGCGGGCGAACTGCTCGACCGGCTGTGCGAAGGTGGTGAGGTGATAGGAGGACCAGGCAGCCTGCGGAATATCGTCGTAGCCTGCCACGCAGAGATCCTCGGGGATGCGCAGGGAAAAGCGGTGACGCGCTTCATCCATAAAGCCGCAGGCCAGCAGATCGGTGACGCAGAACACCGCATCCGGGCGCTCGCGCCGGGTCAACAGGCGATGTGCGAGGATCTGCCCACTCTCATAGGAGGTGGTGCCGAAGCGCTCAACGCTGACGCTCAGCCCGGCCGCTTGCGCCGCCTGCAAAAATCCGCGCTCGCGCGCCATCAGGCTGGGGGTGCCCGCCAGCGAGTTGGCAAAGGCCAGCTTGTTACAGCCCGCCCGGGCAAACGCCATCACCACCCGACTGGCGGCCTCTTCATTATCCAGATTGATACTGAGCGATCCGGGCAGCGCGTCATTGCGGTTGATCAGCACCAGCCGCTGGCCGTGCTTGTGGCACAGGCGGGCAATGGCGCTTTCCGGCATTCCGGAGAGAACAAAAGACGCATCGGCACGGTAGTTGATCGCCTGCTGCAGCGCCTGGGAGACGCTGTCATCGGAACGATCGGTGTTGATCAGCATGGCGATTTTGCCCGCCTCCTGCAGGTGCTGCGTCACCAGCCGCACCAGGCTGGCGCGGTATGGCGTGGCCAGTTCGGAGACAATCAGGCAGACAATGCCGCTGCGGTTGCGCACCAGCCCGCGCGCCAGATGATTGACGTGATAACCCAGCGTTTCCGCCGCCGCCATCACCCGCTTGCGCGTTGCCGCCGACACGCTGGCCCCCGGCGTAAAGGTGCGCGACACCGCCGAACGGGATACCCCGGCCAGCTCCGCCACGTCCTGCGCACTGACTACCGACTTCTCAACCGCCATATCTTTTCCGCCTGAAAACTGTACGCCAGAGAGTCTGTCGCACTTTGCAAGGCTGTGCAAATAAATTTGTTAGACAATTGTTTCATTTTTGTGACACAGCCATGGAGTTGCGTATCAGCGCGATTGACAGCGCAATTATTAATCATTATTCCTTTGCACACACGTGCAAAAACCGCGTGAATAAAAACCTGGCGACAACGTATCGCTACCCTACACAACCAAGGAGAACACCATGCATCGCGTCACTCTGATGGCCGCTATTGCTGCCGCTACCACGCTCTCTGCCCTGCCCGCCTGTGCCGCCGGAAAGCTGAATATGATCTGCTCCGCGGATGTCGTGGTTTGTGAGCAAATGACCAACCTGTTTGAAAAACAGCACCCGGATATCAAGGTCAGCATGGTGCGCCTCTCCGCTGGCGAAGCCTATGCCCGCATTCGCACTGAAGCCCGCAACCCGCGTACCGATATCTGGTGGGCAGGCACCGGCGACCCGCACATGCAGGCGGCGGATGAGGGCTTAACCCAAGTGTACAAATCTCCGCTGCTTGACCAGCAGCAGGACTGGGCACGCAAGCAGGCCGAAAGCGCCGGATATCGCACCATCGGCGTGTATGCCGGAGCGCTTGGCTGGGGCTACAACACGAAACTGGTCGCGGATAAGAAATTAAAAGCCCCGGCCTGCTGGGCCGATCTGCTCGACCCGTCGTACAAGGGCGAAATCCAGATGGCAAACCCGAACTCGTCCGGCACCGCCTATAACACCCTCGCCACCCTGGTGCAGATCATGGGCGAAGAGAAAGCCTTCGACTACCTGAAAAAGCTTAACGCCAATATCTCCCAGTACACCAAATCCGGCTCGGCCCCGGTGAAAGCCGCGGCGCGTGGCGAAACCACCATCGGCATCGTGTTTATGCATGACGCGGTGGCGATGCAGGTCGATGGCTTCCCGATCAAGGCCGTGGCACCGTGCGAAGGCACCGGCTATGAGATTGGCTCGATGTCGATTGTGAAAGGCGCCCGCAACCTCGCCAGTGCCAAAGTGTGGTACGACTGGGCGCTGAGCGCGGAAGCGCAGTCGCATATGAAAGATGCCAAATCCTTCCAGCTGCCATCGAATAAAAACGCCGCCATCTCCGAATATGCGCCGCGCTTTGAGAACATCAAGCTGATCGATTACGACTTTAAAACCTACGGCGACTCGGCAAAACGCAAAGCGCTGCTCAGCCGCTGGGATAAAGAGATCGGCGCCAGCGCCCAATAACTGTCGAGGTGAAGATGAATGCTCAAAACCGCCGCCTCGACGGGGCTTTACTGCTGGGCGCACTGGCAATTCTGCTGCTGCCCTGGTACAGCCTCGAAGCCGGATTCTTCGACTTCGGCTGGCTGACCACGCTGTGGCAGGAGGGCGAAAGCGCGCCGGCGCTGTGGCAAATCGCGCTATTCGGCCGCCCGTGGCTGGCCGTGGCTGTGTTGATGCTGGTGCTGTGCGCGCTGGGCCGCCTGCTGCACATCGGCACGCTGCGCTCGGGCGTGCTGCTGGGGGCCAGCGCGGCCGGCGTGCTGTTCCTGCTGTTTGAGGGCCACGCCATCGGCTACAGCGGCTGGAACTGGCAGTGGAGCGAGCAGCTCTTCGGCGCGCTGAGCGACGGCCAGCCGGCGTTTGGCGCCGGGGCGATCCTGCTGCTGACCACTTTCCTGCTGCTGTTCTCCTTTGCGCTGGCCGAGCGCGGCGTGCTAAAGGGCGATGCCTTTGTTGTTGCGGCCATTGTGCTGCTGGTGGCGCTGGTCACTACCTTCGTGCTCTACCCGGTGCTGAGCATGTTTGTCGCCTCGGTACAGGATATAGACGGCTCGTTTAAACCCGACGGCATGATCGCTAATATTCAGGATCCGGCGATCTGGAGTCTGGGCTGCTTGAGCGGCGGCAGCTGCGGCACCGCATGGCGCACGCTGTGGCTGGCGCTAATGACCGCCAGCGGATCCACGCTGCTGGGGCTGGCGTTTGCGCTGGCCGCGACGCGCACGCCGCTGCCGTTCAAAAAGGGGCTGCGCCTGCTGACCGTGCTGCCGATCATCACGCCGCCGTTTGTGATTGGCCTGGCGCTGATGCTGCTGTTTGGCCGCGCCGGGGTGGTTACCGAGCTGCTCTCCTCGCTGTTCGGCATTGAACCCGGCCGCTGGCTGTATGGCCTGACCGGGATCTGGATTGCGCAGGTGCTTTCGTTTACGCCTATCGCCTTCCTGGTGCTGATCGGCGTGGTCGAGGGCGTCAGCCCGTCGCTGGAGGAAGCGTCGCAGACCCTGCGCGCTAACCGCTGGCGCACCTTCCGCTCGGTATCGCTGCCGCTGATGGCGCCGGGGCTGGCAAACGCATTTCTCATCAGCTTTATCGAGAGCATGGCCGACTTTGGTAACCCAATGGTGCTGGGCGGCAGTCACGGCGTGCTGTCGACGGAGATCTTCTTCTCGGTGGTCGGCGCGCAGAATGACCCGAGCCGCGCGGCGGTGCTGGCGATTATCCTGCTGTGCTTCACCCTCAGCGCCTTTATCCTACAGCGCCTGTGGCTGGCGGGGAAAAACTTCGCCACCGTCACCGGCAAAGGCGATTCCGGCCAGCACTGCGGGCTGCCGCGCGCGCTGCGCTACGGGGTTTATGCGCTGGTGATCCCGTGGGGCCTGTTCACGCTGGTGGTCTACGGCATGATTTTGATTGGCGGCTTTGTGCAGTCGTGGGGGCTGGACAGCAGCCTGACGCTGGCGCACTACGCCCGTGCCTTCGGCTTCCACTGGAATGAAGGGCAGATTGTCTGGACCGGCGTGGCGTGGAACTCGTTTTGGACCACGATGGAAATTTCGCTGATTGCCGCCCCGCTTACGGCAATAGTTGGCCTGCTGACCGCGTGGCTGATCGTGCGGCAGAAGTTTGCCGGGCGCCAGACCTTCGAGTTTATGCTGATGCTGAGCTTTGCCATTCCCGGCACGGTGATCGGGGTCAGCTACATCATGGCCTACAACCTGCCGCCGCTGGAGATCACCGGCACGGCACTGATCCTCGTCGCCTGCTTTGTGTTCCGCAATATGCCGGTTGGCGTGCGCGGCGGGATTGCCGCCATGAGCCAGCTCGACCGCAGCCTGGATGAAGCCTCCCTCACGCTCGGTGCCAGCAGCTTCCGCACCCTGCGTAAGGTGATCCTGCCGCTGCTGAAGCCGGCGATCAGCGCCGCGCTGGTGTATGCCTTCGTGCGGGCTATCACCTCGATCAGCGCGGTGATCTTCCTCGTCAGCGCCCAGTACAACATGGCCACCTCCTATATTGTCGGGCTGGTGGAAAATGGGGAATACGGCGTGGCTATCGCTTACTCCTCGGTGCTTATCGTGGTGATGCTGGCGGTGATCCTCACCTTCCAGCTGCTGGTCGGTGAACGCCGCCTGCGCCGCACTAACCGCGTGGCCACGGCGCCTGTCGCCGCGGTTCCAACCACTTTATCTCAGGAGAGTGCCGTATGACCGCCATCAAAACCGGTTCCGTGGTGTTTGAAAACGTCAGTAAACAGTTCGCCGGCTTTACCGCCCTGCCCGACCTGTCGCTCACCGTCGAGCCGGGTACGCTGGTGACGCTGCTCGGCCCCAGCGGCTGCGGCAAAACCACTACCCTGCGCCTGCTGGCCGGGCTGGAGCACCCGACGTCCGGGCGCATCCTGATCGGCGGCAAGGACGTCACCCATCTGCCCGCCAACGAGCGCGATGTGGCGATGGTGTTTCAGTCCTACGCGCTGTTCCCGCATATGAATGCGCTGGACAACGTGATGTACGGCCTCAGCGCCAGCGGCTTGAGTCGTAAGGAGGCGCAGGACCGGGCGCGTGAAGGGCTGAAGCTGGTCGGGCTGGAGACCATGGGCCAGCGCCTGCCTGCCGAACTCTCGGGCGGGCAGCAGCAGCGTATTGCCGTGGCGCGCGCGCTGGTGCTGGAGCCGCAGGTGCTGCTGCTCGACGAGCCGTTATCCAACCTGGATGAACGCCTGCGCCGCCGCGTGCGCACTGAGATCCGCGATCTGCAGCAGCGCCTCGGCTTTACCGCCGTGTACGTCACGCACGATCAGGAGGAGGCGCTGGCAGTCTCCGATAAGATAATTGTCATGAAAGAGGGGCATATTGCCCAGCAGGGCGCACCGCAGGCGCTGTACCACTCCCCCGCCTCGGTGTTTATCGCCGATTTTATGGGCGAGGCAAATATCCTGCCCTGCGCCGTTGAGCGGGTGGAAGGCGGCGAAGCGCTGATCGTTCTCGGCAGTCGCACTTATCGCGTACCCGGCATGCAGGCGCGACCGGGGGCAGCACAGCTGTCGGTGCGGCCAAAGTTTATTACGCTGCACGCCGACCAGCCCGGTGCGCTGAACGGGGAAGTGACCCACAGCACCTGGCTGGGCGATCACATCGAATATGAAGTGCAGACCGAGCTTGGCGCGCTGTTTGTCATCGATGTGCAGATGGAGCGCCAGCTGGCGCCCGCCACAGCGGTATCCGTAGATTTTAAACCTCAGGGGCTGGCGCTGATTGCGCAGTGATCCCGCGTTAATAAGGAATGATCATGAGTGACGATATTTTGCAGCGCCTGGCGCTGGCCGAGCAGGTCGCGCGCCAGGCAGGGGTGAAAGCGCTGGACTATTTTAACCGCCGCGACAGCCTGGTGATAGAAACCAAGCGGGACGCGCAGGACGTGGTGTCGATAGCCGACCGCGAGGTGGAGCTGCTGATCCGCGAGCAGACCGCAGAGCGGTTCCCGCAGGACGGGTTTCTCGGCGAGGAGTATGGCCTGCTGCCCGGCAGCTCCGGCTACAGCTGGGTAGTGGACCCGATTGACGGCACCAGCCCGTTCGTTAATGGCATGCCGAACTGGTGCGTATCGGTGGCGGTGATCTATCAGGGCGAGCCGGTAATCGGCGTGATTATGGCCCCGTGCCAGCAGGAGTGCTTTGTCTCGGCACGCGGCCAGGGCGCGACCCTGAACGGCAGGCCGCTGAAGGTCGACCCGTCGCGCACCATGCAGAATCACGTTACCGGCTTTGGCGCTAACAGCTACGTTACGCCGCAGCGCGTCGGCGAGATTGTCGCTGCCATTACCGCCGTCGGCGGCAACTTTTTCCGCAACGGTTCCGGCGCGATGATGCTGGCCTATGTCGCCGCCGGGCGCCTGGTCGGCTATTACGAACCCTATATGCACGCCTGGGACTGCCTGGCGGGCTACTGCCTGGTGAGCGAGGCAGGCGGCTGGGTACATCCGTTTAATACCGACGGCGAAAACCTGCTGCGCGGCGGCCCGGTGCTGGCGGTAGCCCCCGGCGCCAAAGAGGATTTACTGCGCATCGCCCAGCTGTAATCCTCACTGCAGGCGGACCAGAAACAGCGGTCCGCCCCTACATCACGTTCTCGCCACCTCAATGCATTTACCGTAAATCCATTTACGGTAAAAGAAAGGCCACCGTTCTCCACTATATTGATCTGCGTCCGTACACTATGCAGCATTAAATAAAACAATTGTCTCACTCTGCTTGTTTTTCAACGTGAATGTTAATAAGGACGTGATCATGTCTGACGTATTAAGACGCACTAAAATTGTTGCTACCCTGGGGCCGGCAACCGACCGCGATAACAACTTAGAAAAAATCATCAGGGCCGGGGCGAATGTGGTCCGGCTTAACTTCTCCCACGGCTCCGCCGCCGACCATATTGCCCGGGCGCAGCGCGTGCGCGACGTGGCGCAGCGTCTTGGTCGCCAGGTGGCGATCCTCGGCGATTTGCAGGGGCCGAAAATCCGCGTATCGACTTTCAAAGAGGGCAAGGCGCTGCTGAGGCTCGGCGAGCCGTTTATTCTGGATGCCTGGCTGGAAAAGGGGCTGGGTGACAATCAGCGCGTAGGCATTGATTACAAAGCGCTGCCGGAGGATGTGGTGCCGGGCGATATTCTGCTGCTCGACGATGGCCGCATCCAGCTGCGCGTGCTGAGCATTGCCGGGGCCGCCATCCACACCGTTGTCACGGTGGGCGGCGTGCTGTCGAATAATAAAGGCGTCAACAAGCTCGGCGGCGGGCTGTCTGCGGAGGCGCTAACCGAAAAAGATAAGGCGGATATTGTGACCGCCGCCGCGATGAACGTCGACTATCTTGCCGTCTCCTTCCCGCGCAACGGTGAAGACCTGCGCTACGCGCGCAGGCTGGCGCAGGAAGCGGGCTGCCGCGCGCTGATTGTGGCAAAGGTTGAGCGCGCAGAAGTGGTAGCCACGCCGGAGAGCATGGACGACATGATCCTCGCCTCCGACGTGATCATGGTGGCGCGTGGCGATCTCGGCGTAGAGATTGGCGATGCTGCGCTGGTGGCGGTGCAAAAGCGCCTGATTGCCCGCTCGCGCCAGCTCAACCGCGTGGTTATCACCGCCACGCAGATGATGGAGTCGATGATCACCAATCCGCTGCCGACCCGCGCCGAAGTGATGGACGTGGCAAATGCGGTACTTGACGGCACCGATGCGGTGATGCTCTCTGCCGAAACCGCCGCCGGCAGCTTCCCGGCCGAAGCGGTCGCCGCCATGCACGGCGTCTGCCTGGGGGCGGAACGCGTGCCGAGCGTCACGGTGTCGAAGCATCGCCTTGAGGTGCAGTTCGATAATATTGAAGAGATGACGGCGATGTCGGCAATGTATGCCGCCAACCATCTGACCGGGGTAAAAGCGGTGATCGCCATGACCGAATCCGGGCGCACCGCGCGCATGATGTCGCGCATTACCTCACGCCTGCCGATTTTCGCCCTCTCCCGCCATCAGTCCACGCTTAACCTCACCACGCTGTACCGCGGGGTGACGCCGGTACTGTTTAACGGCCATGCGGAGGGCGTGCAGTCGGCGCAGGATGCCATCGCGGTGCTGCGGGAAGCGGGTTATCTCAGTTCAGGGGATCTGGTGGTGCTGTCGCAGGGGGACAGCGTGGGGCTGATTGGCAGCGCGAATACCTGCCGGATTTGTATCGTCGATTAGCGCAAAATCAGGGTCGACCGGAAAAGCGGGTCTTCAATACGAATGGTGCAAATCCGCGGCACGGGTCGACCGGAAAAGAGGGTCTTCAATACGAATGGCGCAAATCCGCGGCACGGGTCGACCGGAAAAGAGGGTCGACCCCTACGGTTTTTAGTAGTGGCTGACCCTCTTTTTCGGTCAGCCAGCCACATCCCGCTTACTTCAGACGGTACGCCACCACGGCATCACCCTCTTTGGTGCCCAGCGAACCGTGACCACCGGCCGCAATCACCACGTACTGCTTGTTGTCGCTGCCCATATAGGTAGAAGGCGTCGCCTGACCGCCCGCTGGCAGCTCGGTCTGCCACAGCAGTTCGCCGCTGTTGACGTCGTAAGCGCGGAAGAAGTTATCCGCCGTTGCGCCATGGAACACCACATCACCGGCCGTGGTTAACGGCCCACCGTGTGCCACCATCCCCATCGGGAAACCGATTGGGAAACGGCCCGGCAGGAACGAGGTTTTCAGATTTTTAGTGGTACCTACGCGGCGCATCCACTCGGTTTTACCGGTAGACAGGTCAACGCCCACCATACGGCCCCACGGTGGCGCGATGCACGGGATCCCCAGGCTGGAGGAGAGCTGCTGAATATGAATGGCATAATCGCCGTCAAAGTTCTCATTCCAGTACGGCGTGCCGTCCTTGGTGAACAGGCGCTGTTTAGCATTTTCCGCGTTACGTTTGATCAGGTTGTACTTATAGGCCAGGCGTACCGGCGAAGCGATCAGGATCTGGCGCTCAGGGTCAACCGCCACCGAGCCCCAGTTAAACACCCCGATATTGCCTGGGAAGACAATCGAACCGCCTTCGGTCGCTGGCGTCCACGGGTTGCCGTCGTAGCGCAGGGATTTAAAGTCGATGCGGCAGGCCATCTGGTCGAACGGCGTGATGCCCCACATTGATTTTTCGCTCAGCGGCTGCGGAATAAAGTTCAGCGCGGAGACCGGCTGCGTTGGCGAATATTTCTCGCCCGGGATGCCGTTTGTCGATACGTCTTTCTGATTGATCGGATACACCGCCTCACCGGTCAGACGATTAAGCACAAACAGGTTGCCGGTTTTAGTCGGCAGGATCACCACCGGCTGTTTCTTGCCCTGGTAATCAATATCCAGCAGCGACGGCTGGGACGGGTTATCACGGTCCCAAAGGTCATGCTTCGACGACTGGAAGCGCCATTTGAAGCTACCGGTTTTCAGATCCAGCGCCACCAGCGTGTCGCGGAACTTCTCGGTATTGCTGCTGGCATCGCGTTCAATGCCCAGCTCGTCCGGAGAAGCGTTACCAAACGGCACGTACACCAGGCCATTTTTCAGGTCGGCGCTCAGGGTGCCCCAGGCAACTGGCGTATCCTGCGGATAGGTGGCGTCAGCCGCAATCGGCTGAGTGTTTTCCGGGTTAGCCGGATCAAAGTTCCACACCAGGCGACCGGAAGTGGCATCGTAAGCGCGGATCACGCCAGACGGATTACCGCTGTTGAAGCCGTTATCCATCACCGACCCCCCGACAATCACCAGATTGCCGGCTACCAGCGGTGCCGCAGTCTGCATCAGCGCATGCGGGCGCACGGTACCCATATTGGCATGCAGATCGACCACGCCGTTGTTGCCGAAGTCGGCACACAGTTTACCGGTATCGGCATCCAGCGCGATCAGTTTGGCATCGTTGCTGGCGTTAAAGATACGCTTGCGGCAGATAGCTGGGCTGGCCGCGCCGGTGTCTGCCTGGGCCTGCTGGCCGCCGTCGTAATAGCTCACGCCGCGACAGGTCTGGTGCTGTTGCAGGTAAGAAGCCTCTTTCTTCGGCTGATATTTCCATTTCAGCGCCCCGGTTTCCGGGTTCAGCGCGTGAATTTCATTGTGCGGCGTACAGAAATAGACGCTGTTGTTAACCTTCAGCGGGGTCGCTTCAAAGGTGTATTCGGAAGCATCATCGCTGGCGCGCAGATCGCCGGTATGATAGGTCCAGGCCACCTGCAGGTTGCTGACGTTATCGCGGGTGATCTGCTTGAGGTCGGAGAAGCGCAGGCCATTGCTGGTGCCGCCGTAGGCTGACCAGTCACTGCCTGCCACCTCGGTACTGCTGCCCTGACGCTGGGTGGTGATGGTGCCCGCTTTCGGATACGGGTCATAGAACATCATCCCCACTACCAGCGCGATAATCAGCACCAGGGTGGTACCGAGGAACGGATGGAAGCGGCGTTTTTCAGCTTTATACAGCGGGCGTACCACCCACGGCATCACCAGCCACAGGCCGATCACACCAATGATATCCCCCCGTGGGATCCACTGCCATTTGTCGAAGCCGACTTCATAAATTGACCACGCGACCACCAGCCACATCAGCACGGCATAGATGGAAAGCGCAATTTTTTTGTTCATAAACAGTGTGATAGCGGTAGCCAACAGGCCAACCCCGATAATCACATAGAATGGCGACCCTCCCAGCATCAGGAGTTGGGCGCCCATGTACAGCATAGCGATTGCAATGACCGCGATGACAATACCGGTGAGTTTGTTAAGCATTGGTATCCCTTAGTGTTAATCAACGTAATTATTTTCTGACAAATAATTACATGCACTATACATTAAATTAACTAAAAAAATCTGATAAAAACCCAAACGAATTTTAGATCGCAGGAATAACCACCGCCGTCAGAACAAAAAAAAGCCCCGCACTAAGCGGGGCGTGTTCAGCAGTGAAGCCAGCGGTTAACGCACGATCAAGCCGAGCAGGATCCCGACCGCGCCGAAGTCGGAGTCGCTGAAGGTGGTGTTCGCCAGGCCAATGCTGCCCAGTACCGGCAGCAGGAACACCGGAATAAAGGTGATCAGCAGGCCGTTGGTGAACGCACCGAGGATGGCGCCGCGACGCCCGCCCGTTGCATTACCGAATACTCCGGCGGCCGCGCCGACGAAGAAGTGCGGCACCACGCCTGGGATAATTACCGTCATGTTCAGCGCATACAGCAGAAACATGCCCAGCACCCCGGCCACAAAGCTGCTGAGAAAGCCAACCAGTACCGCGTTCGGCGCATACGGGAACACCACCGGGCAGTCGAGCGCCGGTTTGGCGTTCGGCACCAGCTTGTCGGAAATCCCTTTAAACGCCGGAACGATCTCTGCAATCACCATACGTACGCCCTGCAGCACGATATAAACCCCGGCGGCAAAGGTGATCGACTGCATTAGCGAGAACATAAACCAGTTTTTGCCACCCGCGTTCATCTCTTTCACCGTTGACGGACCGGCCACCAGGCAGGTGAAGATAAAGATGAAGAACATGGTAAAGGCAATCGCCACCGGCGTGTCGCGCAGGAACAGCAGGCTTTTCGGCACTTCCATATCTTCGGTCGACTTCTCTTTATTGCCGAACTTGCTGCCGATCCATGCAGAGAGCAGCTGAGAGATCGCCGAGAAGTGACCGAACGCCACATCATCCGAACCGGTTACCTTTTTCATATACGGGTGAATGATGGCCGGGAAGAACACCATCGACACGCCGACCACCAGCGAACCGACGGCGATCAGGGTGGCCCCCTTCATGCCCGCCGTAGCCAGGATCACCGCCACCATCATCGACATAAACAGCGTGTGGTGGCCGGTCAGGAAGATGTATTTCCACGGCGTAAAGCGCGCAATCGCAATGTTAATCACCATGGCGAAGAACATGATCATCGCCATTTCCGTACCGAAGCTCTTCTGCGCTACCGCCACGATCGCTTCGTTATTCGGCACCACGCCCGGGATCCCGAAGGCATGATGGAAGATAGCAGCGAAGTCGCCCAGCGAGGAGACAATCAGCCCGGCGCCCGCACCGAGGATCAGGAAGCCCATCACGGTTTTCACCGTGCCTTTGATCACTTCGGTCGCCGGCTTTTTCTGCGCCACCAGACCGATCAGTGCAATCAGCCCCACCAGGATGGAGGGCTCAGACAGCACGTCGCTCATTAAAAAACGGAAAAATTCCATTTCTGGCTCCCTGTTATAATGCGCCGAGTTCGGTCAGCGCCGCTGCGATACGCTCTTTCATCGCCACTTTGTCCACCATGTTTTTCAGGGAGACAATTTTGCCACCAACCTGCTGAGCGACTAGTTGCTCGGCAATATCGGAGGTGCCGACGAAGATATCGCTCTGGGTGCCTTTGGCCGAGCCAAGGTCGACATGGTCAACGTCAGCGTTGACACCCAGATCTTTCACAATGCTTTTGATGCTCATTTCCATCATCAGGCTGGTGCCCAGGCCGTTGCCACATACCACGGTGATTTTCATTTTCTGTCCTCTGGTGTTTATCAATAACGCGAAATAATGGATAAAATCTCTTCAACCGTCGTCGCAGCCATCAGTGACGCGGTATCTTCAGGGGTATCAAACAGCTGTGCCAGTGCGGTAATAATGCCGATATGGCTGTTGCTGTCGGTCGCGGCCAGCACAATCAGCAGGTGCACCGGGTCGTTACCGTCTGAGTCAAAGTTCACCCCCTGCTGCACCACGGTCAGGCTGACTCCCATTTTGTGGGCGCCGTCTTCCGGGCGTGCATGAGGCATAGCGATACCGGGGCCAACCACGTAATATGGGCCGATGGCTTCGTGCGAGCGGAAAATGGCGTCTACGTAGCGCGCTTCCACCGTGCCGTTATCAAGCAGCGGCTGGCAGGAAAGCGAGACGGCGTGACGCCAGTCGGTGCAGGCGGGAACAATCTGGACAACATCAGCGGTCAGTAATTCTTTCAGCATTTCAGGTCACCTCTCTCTCATCGCCCGAGCAGAGTAGTGCCAGTAACGCTGGAATAATGTGACGAATATCTAAAAAGATAACGCTAACTGTTATAACTATCACTAAATGTGATCGGCTTATCATCCGCCGAAGAATAAGTTGTTGCCTGAAGGTTGGCGCGGCACACTGCGCGCATGTTTAAAGTTACGAAAGGGTCAGGCATGCCTGACCCTACATGTTCTGCGTAGGGGCGAGGCACGCCTGACCCTACATGTTCTGCGTAGGGGCGAGGCACGCCTGACCCTACATGTTCTGCGTAGGGGCGAGGCACGCCTGACCCTACATGTTCTGCGTAGGGGCGAGGCATGCCTCGCCCGGATTAAGAAGGGAGAAACCAGGATGCGAAAGCGGCGAAGTAGCGGTCGCGTGACACTGCAGGATGTGGCCGACTATGTCGGCGTCGGCGCGATGACGGTGTCGCGCGTCATGCGCACGCCGGAGCTGGTTTCTGAAAAGGTGCGCAGCAAAGTTGAGCAAGCCGCACGCGCACTGGGTTATGAAGCCAACCCCGACGCCAGCGACATCGCCAGCAGCAGCGCCAGCCGCGTCACCTTGCAGGACGTGGCGCGCCACGCCGGTATCGGCCCGATGACGGTCTCCCGCGCGCTGCGTGACCCTTCTCTGGTCTCTGACGCCTCGCTCAAAAAGGTGCAGCAGGCGGTCACAGAGCTGGGCTACGTACCGAACCTTGCCGCCGCCTCGCTGGCCTCCAGCACCCTGCATACCGTCGCCGTGCTCTACCCCTTTCAGCACGATCGCGCCAGTACGCGCTTTATTCAGGCGCTGCAACAGACGCTGAGCAAACAGCCTTTCCAGTTAATCATGGCCTGCCACGAGTATCATCAGTACGGCGAAACGCCGCTGGTGGAGAAGCTGCTGCAGCACCGCCCTTCCGCGCTGGTGCTGTTCGGCGCGCAGCTGGCGAGGAAAACCGCCGATCTGATTGAGTCCAGCGAACTGGTGACCGCCAACGTCTGCGGCGCCGAGCGCTTTAACGCCGATATCACGCTGGATATTGCGATAAGCGATGCCGCCGAACGCTTGACCCTCCACCTGCTGGATAAAGGCTATCGCCGCATCGCTTTTATCGGCGCGCAGACCGACAACCGCCTGCACAAGCAGCAGCTTAACGGCTGGCACAAGGCGATGCTGGCGCACTATCAGAACGCGGACCTGATGATCACCGTGCCGGACGCACCGAGCCTGCAGTTTGGCCGCTACGCCCTCGGCCAGCTGCTACAGAATCAGCCGGACCTCGATGCGATTATCTGCAGCCATGAAGAGATTGCTTTTGGCGTGCTGGCCGAGTGCCAGCGCCGGTTGCTGAAGGTGCCGTACGACCTGGCGGTCGCCTGCCTGGACGGCTCCAGCAACTGTGACCACACATTTCCGGCGCTGACGTCGATGCGCCTCAATTATGAAAAACTTGGCCAGCAGGTCGGCGAGCGGCTAATGGCGATGCTGGATGACGCCCCGCAGCCGCTGGCCGAGCAGGCGAAGTTTACCCTCGAGCCTGGCGCCAGCAGCTGAAGGATTACTCCAGCTTTTCGTGGCTGATGACAAAAAGCCGGTGTGGATGATAATCGCGGTCTTCCCCCCAGCCATATTGCGCCCAGTGGTCGTAAAAATCGTCCCAGTTGGGGATAGCACGCAGGGGGGGATCGTCGAAACTGCCGTCAGACAGGTAGACATGGTATTCAGGCTGCGCCAGAGCCCAGGCAATCATCCCCTCCCAGAAGCGGCGGCCATCGCCGGTATGCTCGCTGTCGGAAACCACGATGGAATAGCGCTGAAGAAAATAGCGGAAAAAGCGCCGGGCGAGACCATGAACCGCCTCTTCGTGCTGAGGCAACACGCTGCGCCACACCATAATCTGCGTACAGCTGCGCCGCGAAGGGACGATAGTGTCCAGCAGCAGTAGCTTGACGGCATAGACGGTTTCCGGCTCCGCGCCTTCTTTAATCAGGCGATACTGATCTTCACGCGATGATTGCAGCAGGCGATACCCCGGCGGCACCGCGTAGTCAGGCAGGTCAAAATCATGCGACCCGCCATCGATAAATGCCTGGGTATGCTGGGTATTCTTCCCTGTTGATGTCCGGCTGAGTTTGTCATCGAACTCCGCCGACGGAATAAGTAGTGGCATCCCTGTCTCCCTCACTGATTTCTGCATCCTTTCCCCTCCTGTGGCATAAAAAACGTTGCGCAGGCGGGCCTCTATTTCCAACCTAAGCCCTGCTGCTACTTTTAGCAATTATGCTTTTTTTTTATACAGTGCGCCTCACAAATTTCCGGCCAGAAGAGAAAAAAGTTCACTGGTAATAGCCGTTTATCACCATCTTCAGTTAGTCTGTTTGCCATGGTGCAAACGATCCAAGGAGATATTATGACTCAACCCGTAGCGCGATCCCTGACGGTTAACGAGGCGCTGGACGCCCTGGATAGCCAGTACAACGCGGCGGTCGATGCCCTGCGTGATGCCATTACCGCATTTATCGCTAACGGCGCCCTGCCGGATGCGGCACGCCGTGCCGCCGGTCTGTTTGTCTACCCGCAGCTGCGCGTCAGCTGGAACGGCGTTGCCCCCTCGCAGCGCCTGACCCGCGCCTTTGGCCGCTTTACCCGAGCCGGCTGCTACAGCACCACCATTACCCGCCCGGCCCTGCTGCGCCACTATCTCAGTGAACAGCTGTCGATGCTGACCAGCGAATATCAGGTCACCATCGAAGTGCTGCCATCGCAGCAGGAGATCCCCTTCCCGTATGTCATTGACGGTTCCGGGCTGGCGCTGGATCGCAGCATGAGCGCCGGGATCGCCCAGCACTTCCCGACCACCGAGCTATCACAGATTGGCGATGAGAATGCCGACGGCCTGCTGCCACCGGGGGAAACTTTCCCGCTGTCGCACTTCGATGCGCTGCGCACCGACTTTTCGCTGGCCCGCCTGCGCCACTACACCGGCACCCCGGTGGAAGACTTCCAGCCCTACGTGCTGTTTACCAACTACACGCGCTACGTTGATGAGTTCGTGACGTGGGCCTGCGCGCAGATAGCCGACCCGGCCTCGCCGTACGTGGCCCTCTCCTGCGCGGGCGGCACCACGCTGACCCACGACACGCCGCACCCGGAGCAGACCATCTCCGATCTGGCATGGAAAAAACATCAGATGCCCGCCTGGCACCTGATTGCTGAAGACGGCCAGGGCATTACGCTGGTCAACATCGGCGTTGGCCCGTCAAATGCTAAAACCATTTGCGACCATCTGGCGGTGATGCGCCCGCACGCCTGGCTGATGATTGGCCACTGCGGCGGCCTGCGTGAGAGCCAGACCATTGGCGATTACGTGCTGGCGCACGCCTATCTGCGCGATGACCACGTGCTGGACGCGGTGCTGCCGCCGGATATCCCGATCCCGAGCATTGCCGAAGTGCAGCGCGCGCTGTACGACGCGACCAAGCAGGTCAGCAACATGCCGGGCGAAGAGGTGAAACAGCGCCTGCGTACCGGAACGGTAGTCACTACCGACGACCGTAACTGGGAGCTGCGCTACTCCGCTTCCGCGCTGCGCTTTAACCTCAGCCGCGCGGTGGCGGTAGATATGGAGAGCGCCACCATTGCCGCACAGGGTTACCGCTTCCGCGTTCCTTACGGCACGCTGCTGTGCGTCTCCGACAAACCTCTGCACGGCGAGATCAAGCTGCCGGGCCAGGCGAATCGCTTCTACGAAGGGGCGATTTCCGAGCATTTGCAGATTGGCATCCGCGCGATTGATCTGCTGCGCGCCGAGGGCGACCGCCTGCACTCGCGCAAGCTGCGCACCTTTAACGAGCCGCCGTTCCGTTAAGCCTGCTGTGACACCTGTCGCTGTTACAGGTGTCACATTTCCTTCTTGTGTCACTCCCTCTCCCCTCTGCAGAAACAGAAATAAACAAATAGAATCAGTAAATTACCAAAAAAGCACTTTATGGCACGCTTTTCGCACTATGTCGCCCTGAGTTCCTGCACCGGCCGCTGACTGCGGCGATGGACAGGTTTTCTTGTTCCACTCTCAAGGGAAATATGATGAAAGCAGCACGTTGGTATAAAGCGCACGATATCCGCATTGACGACATCGAGGAGCCGCAGGTATCCGCAGGCAAAGTCAAAATCAAAGTGGCGTGGACTGGGATCTGCGGTAGCGATCTGCATGAGTACCTCGCCGGCCCCATTTTCGTCCCGGTCGATAAGCCGCACAAAATCAGCCATGACATCGCCCCGATTGTGATGGGCCACGAGTTCTCCGGCGAAGTGGTCGAGGTGGGCGCAGGCGTCAGCAAATTTAAAGCAGGTGACCGCGTGGTGGTGGAACCGATCCTCGCCTGCCGCGAGTGCGAGGCCTGCCGCGAAGGCAAATATAACCTGTGCGGCGACCTTGGCTTCCACGGTTTATCCGGCGGCGGCGGTGGTTTCTCCTCTTTTACGATGGTTGACGAGCATATGGTGCACCGCATGCCGGATGGCCTCTCTTACGAGCAGGGTGCGCTGGTCGAGCCTGCCGCCGTGGCGCTACATGCGGTGCGCATGAGCAAGCTGAAAGCCGGGGATAAAGCGGCGGTATTCGGCGCGGGCCCGATTGGCCTGCTGGTGATTGAAGCGCTGCGCGCGGCGGGTGCTTCTGAGATTTACGTGGTGGAGCTGTCGCCGCAGCGCGCTGAGAAGGCGCTTGAGCTGGGCGCCAACGTAGTGATTGACCCGAGCAAGCAGGACGCAGTTGCCACCATCCGCGACCTGAGTAAAGGCGGCGTAGACGTGTCGTTCGAAGTGACCGGGGTGCCGGTAGTGCTGAAACAGTGTATCGACGCCACCCGCTACGAGGGCGAAACCATTATTGTCTCTATCTGGGAGGGCGAAGCCTCATTCCATCCCAACAGGGTGGTGCTGGCCGAACGCAACGTGAAGGGTATTATTGCCTACCGCCATATTTTCCCGGCGGTGATGGAGCTGATGACCCAGGGCTACTTCCAGGCCGATAAGCTGGTAACTAAGCGCATTGAGCTGAACGATCTGGTGACCGAAGGTTTTGAGGCACTGGTGAAAGAGAAGAATCAGGTAAAAATCCTGGTGCGCCCGCCGCAGTAACCGCTGCTATAGGGTCGACCTATGCGGTCCCCCCCAGACATTGATCTGAATATTATCGCGGGATGACAGGTGCACGGTTTCAGGAGGGGGGCTGCTTTCCGCACCGGCATGAATACATCCCTGTAGCGAGGCAGCACGGCCATCCCTGGCCGTGGGCCTGCTGCAATCAGCCCTCCCTCCTTGCACCCAAAGCCCCAGCGTCGCGGTTTAAAGGCCACAGCGAGCACGATGGTAACGGGGGGCTGAGCTCAGACCGGTTTGCGGACGTTTAGCGATGGAAGTTATTTCTGGAGATAACTCAGGCTCTACCTTTGTCGCCACTTCCATCGATAACAGCCTGAACTTTTAAGTAACCAATTGATAATCCGCCGGGGCCTGCTGCATTTCTTTGCTACTTTCATTTAATCAGATTTTAAAAAGATGAAGAGGCCGCAGGATCATTATGAGTAAGAAAAATCATCGTACAGTGCCTGGGGTACATCCATATGACGGGCCCGCAGGCGGCTGGGGAGCACTCAAGGCCACCGCCATTGCCGTTAAAAACCAGATGGATACCTTCAAAGCGCCGCCCACTTTGATGCGCACAAACCAGCCAGAAGGCTTTGACTGCCCCGGCTGTGCCTGGCCGGATAAGGACCATGGTTCAACCTTCCAGTTTTGTGAGAACGGCGCCAAGGCCGTCACCTGGGAAGCCACCACCAAACGCGTGACGCCGGCATTTCTTGCAGAAAATACCGTGACCTCCCTGCTGAAGCGAACAGACTTCGAGCTTGAGGGATATGGCCGGTTAACCACGCCACTGCGATACGATGCAGCAAGCGATACCTTTAAAGAAGTGAGCTGGGACGAAGCATTCAGCCACATCGCCAAAGGTCTGGCAGCGCTGCAGCCCGACGAAGTCGAGTTTTATACCTCCGGCCGGGCATCAAACGAAGCTGCCTACCTGTTTCAGCTGTTCGCTCGCGAGTATGGAACCAACAATTTTCCTGACTGTTCAAACATGTGTCACGAAGCGACAAGCGTAGGCTTGCCGCAGTCGATAGGTATCGGTAAAGGCACTGTCTCACTGGACGACTTTGATAGCGCAGAGCTCATTCTCTCTATGGGCCACAATCCGGGGACCAACCACCCGCGTATGATGGGGACGTTGCACGAGCTGGCGCGCCGCAAAGTCCCCATTATCGTCTTTAACCCAATGCGTGAACGCGCGCTTGAGCGTTTCGCCGATCCGCAGAATGTCATGGAGATGGCCACTTACGGCTCGACTGACATCGCCTCAACTTACTATCTGGTGCGCGCCGGAGGCGACTCGGCTGCGCTAAAGGGCATCGCTAAAGCGGTACTTGAAATTGAGGCCGAAACAGGCGCGGCGCTGGATCATGATTTTATCAACGAGCACACCGAAGGTTTCGAGCGCTTTGCAACGGACATTCATGCCACTTCGTGGCATTCAATTGAGCATGACTCCGGTCTGAAGCAAGCGGAACTTCGCAGCGTGGCAGAAGCCTATGTCAAATCGAAAGCCACCATCCTGACCTACGGCATGGGCATCACCCAGCACAACCGCGGAACGGACAACGTACGCCTGCTGGTTAATCTGTTGCTGATGCGCGGCAATATCGGTAAACCCGGTGCTGGCGTTTGTCCGCTGCGAGGTCACTCTAACGTCCAGGGCAACCGCACCGTAGGGATCACTGAAAAGCCCGGCGCTGATTTCCTCAGCAAGCTGCAGAACGTATTCGGATTTACTCCGCCCGCTCAGCACGGTCACGATGCGGTGCAGGCGATGCAAGCCATGGTAGAGAAAAGAGCTAAGGCACTGATTTGCCTTGGCGGTAACTTTGCGGTGGCGTTACCCGATCCTGATGTCTCCTTTGCGGCGATGCGTGAACTTGAGCTCAGCGTCCACATCGCCACCAAACTTAACCGGACACATCTTCTGACCGGGAAAGAGACGTTGCTGCTGCCTTGCCTCGGACGCACTGAACTTGACGAGCAATCCGGTATCCGGCAGTCGGTCACCGTTGAAGACTCGATGTCGATGGTGCACGCCTCCTCCGGTAAGCTCAAGCCTGCATCGCCACTGCTGCGCTCTGAACCTGCGATAGTCGCCGGGATGGCGAAAGCTTCCTTGCCGGATACACGGGTTAACTGGAGTGAACTGGTTGCCGATTATGACCTCATCCGGGAGCTGATCGAAAAAACCATATCCGGTTTTGACAACTATAACGCGCGTATTCGTCATCCCGGCGGTTTCCAGATGCCGCTTCCACCGAGAGAGCGCATCTGGCCCACTCAATCAGGAAAAGCGGTGTTTTCAGTCTACCAGGGCACTCATGAGGATTTATCCGTTGAGGGTGAGGACGTGCTGCGGCTCATTACATTGCGCAGTCACGATCAGTACAACACCACAATCTACGCTTTAGACGACCGCTATCGTGGCGTATTTGGCCGCCGCGATGTGCTATTTATGTGCGATTATGACCTTGAGCGTCTGGGCCTGGAACATGGTGATGTCGTCGATCTTGAGTCAGCGGTACCGGGCTACCACATGCGCCTCGAATCCATGACGGTAGTGCGTTACGCTATTTCACCGGGGTCGATTGGCGCCTACTACCCTGAAGCTAACGTACTTATTCCGCTCAACTATATCGACAAGGAAAGCGGCACACCATCCTATAAATCTGCGCCTGTTCGCATCACTCTCAGGTCGCACGAAATAGCTAAAACGCCAGTGGGTTGAATCGTCGGGATAATAGATGCGGCAGGCGAATTGTCTGCCGCATATTCAACTTATGGCGTTGACCGCATTTCAATTTTAAAACGGGGCGTAAAATCGAATAAAAAAGACGGCTGAAGCGTTTACACGATACTCACTCTGAGGATTATCAATATGACTCGTTTCATGCATGCCATCGCCCTGGGCTTTTTGTTCCATCCGCTTTGCTTATACGCCAGCCCGGTCAGCTACCGTATCGACACTCAAAACACGACAATTTCCCTCTCATGGCATGCATTTGGCAGTGTCTCTGAAGCCAGCATGGGAAAGGTGACGGGAGGAATTACCCTGGATGCAGGAGATGAAAGGGCGGACCGTATCGACGTGACCATTCCGGCCGCGACCCTTGAGGCTTCCAATAGCCTGTTAACTTATCAGATGAAAAGCCGTCCCTTTTTTGATGCAGAGCGCTATCCGAACATCTCTTTCACCAGCAGTCGCCTTGTGGCACTGGGAAACGGACATTTTCGCTTGTTTGGCAAGCTGAAAATCAAGAACGTCACGCGCCCGGTGATCCTTGATGCCTCACTGGATGGGAAAAAGGCGGTATCCTCCAGTACTGAGATCCTTGTTATGCATGCTTCAACAGCGATTTCGCGTTCAGCATTCAATATGGACAGCTTTGCCGCACTGGTGGATGACACGGTAACAATTAATATTGAAATTCAGGCCCGTCCGTATCAAAGCGCATAGTGACAAAACTGCCCATACAAGATATTTGAACGGGCGGCGATGAGCGAGAAGCGCAGTTGCTTTTGTAGCCGACCGAACCCTAAGCTAAACAGACCGACTGACGTAGCGGCCGCCGTCACAGGGGTCATCGCCCCCCCTTATTCGGTGATCGGATGCCGTAACGCTGCATGCGGCGATAGAGCGTCATGCGGCTGATGCCCAGCTGGCGGGCCACCGCACTGTGGTTCCAGCGGGCGGCGTGCAGCTGCTGCATCAGCAACTGCGCCTGCGGCGGCAGGTCCGTGGCTTCCTGCGGGTCAGGCTGCGCGCGGGGATCGTCAGCGTGGGCCTTCAGGGTTTCCGGCAGATCGTCAACCTCAATCCGCCCGCCGTCACACACTGCGGCGCCGTAGTCGAGGGCGTTACGCAGCTCGCGCAGGTTGCCGGGCCAGGCGTGCTGATGCAGCCGTGTGCGCGCCTGCGGCGTCAGTTCAGCCCTGCCCGCCAGCAGTCGGGCGACCAGCCAGTCGAGATCGCTGCGCGCGCGCAGCGGCGGCAGCGAGATGCGTGCGCCCTGCAGGCGATAAAACAGGTCGGCGCGGAAACGCCCCTGCTCCACCAGCTTATCGAGCGCGTGATGCGAGGCGGAGATCACGCGGATATCGACGGGCAGCGGGCGGGTGGCGCCAACCGGCAGCACCTCCTGCTCGGCCAGCACGCGCAGCAGCCGCGTCTGCATCTCCAGCGGCATATCACCGATCTCGTCGAGAAACAGCGTACCCCCGTCGGCCTCCTGCACCAGCCCGCGCTTTGCCTTGCTGCCCGCGCCGGAAAAGCTGCCCGGCAGGTGGCCGAACAGCTCGCTTTCAATCAGCGTCGGCGCGATGGCGGCGCAGTTAACCGCAATAAATGGCCGTGTCCGGCGCGCACTGGCCTGATGAAACGCCCGGGCAAAAACCTCTTTGCCGCAGCCGGTTTCGCCATGTACTACCAGGTGCAGCGGCGCATTCAGCAGCCGTGCCGCCCGCTGCAGCTGCTGCTGTAGCGCCGCATCACCGCCGCTCAGCGCGGCCAGGGGTTGCGGCAGTGCCAGCGGTGCGGTCATCACTCGCTGCGGCGGCCGCCGCGCCGGTTGCACGGCGGTGACGTAGAGCCGCTCGCCGCTGTTGATCCGCTCCAGCGTACCCTGCCGCCCGTTAGCGCTGGCCAGCCAGTCCGGCAGGCTGTCAATGGTGGTATTAAACAGCCGTTCAATCGGCATCCCCAACAGCGTGCTGCGGCCGTGCGGCGACGGCGCCTGAATCCGCAGCTCCTGCTCCAGCATGCGCTGCGCACGATGGTTATGCCCGGCTACACGCCCGCTGGCGTCAAAGGCGATCAGAAAATCCGGGCTAACCTCAACAAACGACGACGACGGGCTGAGCTTCAGCACCCAGTCGCTGCGGTGGCGGTGCTCAAACCAGGCGTTTTCAATCTGATGGGCGGAGAGTCTGGCGATCTGTAGCGCCAGCTGCTGGCTGGATTTCGACTGCGGCGAGGTCAGCGCCGAGATATCGAGAATGGCATTCAGCTGCCCCTGCGGGTCAAACAGCGGCACCGCGCTGCAGGTCAGCGGAATGTGGGTGGCGTCGAAGTGGTCCGCCTGATGTACGGTCAACGCTTTGCCAGTCGCCAGCGCGGTGCCCACCGCGCAGGTGCCCGCCCAGGCTTCTGACCACTGCGCCCCGAGGAACAGCCCGGCGCGTCGCAGGCTGATTTCAGACCCGGCATCGCCCAGATAGTCAACCGTCACGCCGCTGGCATCGTTCAGCAGCACCACGTATCCGGCCGGAGCGATCTGCTGATACAGCACGCCCAGCCCGTGATGGGCAATGCGGCGGAACTCTTCAAGATTTTCGCGATGCTCACGCAGTTCGTTATACGGCAGAATGCGCGCTTCCTGCATGCGGCTCGGATCCAGGCCGTGACACTCGACGCAGCGCTGCCAGGAGTCGCGAATGGTCTGGTCATGCAGACGGAGACGTTGTCCCTGCGCGCCCGGACGGAGGCTCTCCATAACGGTGGCAATATGTTCGCGCTGGTTCTGATTCACAACTCACCCTCCTGTGGAAATGACGACGCTCTGACGGCGACAACAGGATACGCCTGTCGGCGATAAGTTGCAGAAAATCACTCAGATTAATCAGCGCCTGAACGCTTTATCAGCAGCGCAAAGCCGGTAACGATCTGCCAGCTGGTAATGGGGTAAACCGAGGCGCGCTCAATAATGCCGATGGGGAACAGCGCGGAGGGGATAGCCAGCATGCTGAGCAGGCCAAAACCACCGAGCAGCAAGCTGAAATAGCCGAATGGCTGAAACCGCTTGTTCACCAGGCACCACGCCCCCACCGCGATCAAACAGAGATTGCCGCCGCCAATCGCCATCACCGCGCCCGTTTGATGCAGGGTAATGCCGCTGGCGATGCCGCCGCTGTGAAACAGGGCAATCAGCACGCCGCCCGCGCCGTGGATGCCTGCCAGCAGCAGCGCCCAGCGGTTTTTAATGAGCGGAAAAAGCAGGACACAACCGCAGAAAAACAGCACTCCTTCGGCGGCGAATCCGCTGTTCATGACGTTATGCAGCGGGGAGCAGATCAGCGATCCGCACTGGGGAATACCGAGGTCGCTGATATAGTTAAATTGATAGCGGTAGGGGGGATGCTGCCACGCCAGCGCGCTGATGCGCTCCGCCAGCAGATAGAGCAGCCCGCCCAGCGCCAGGCAGGCGGCGCCGATCCGGTTCCATCGCGTGAGTTTTTGCATAGTGCTCCTTATCGATCGCCCTGGGGGGGCAAGAGATAAAACGGGCCAGGCATGCCTGGCCCCTGCGGAATGATGCAAGCTAACCCGTGCGCTTACCAGCGGTAATCGACGGAAGCCACAAAGGTGCGGCCACTGCCATACAAACAAGCATAGGCGTTAGCGCAGGATGCGACATAGTGCTCGGTGGTGAGGTTCTGCGCGTTGAACTGCAGGCTGGTGCCTATCAGCGCCGGCGTCACCGACGTAGCGTACGCGGTCAGCCGTGGTTTACAGTGGTGGAGCCTGCACGCTGACTGACCGCAGGCAGGTTTTCTTTATGCTGCGTAGAGCAGCTGCGCACCGCCACGACCATCACCAGGGCAGCAATAATCAACGCTGCGCACAGCAGCGGGAAGGAGAAGGATTTTTTCATCTTGGTCATTTCATCGTAAATGAATCTTATTATCATACAATTAATGGCGGGCGAATTAAACGCTTAAGGCCGCAGGGATATTGACGCGGGATAAATCGGGCCGGGCGCACCCGGCCATTCTCTTACACTTTCATCCAGCGCCCTTCGGCAGCGGAGATGGCGATAGCTTCCAGCACTTTTGATACCTGCAACCCTTCGGCAAAGTCCGGCCACATGCGATCGTTAGCGGCGATGCCGTTGATCAGATCGCGTACTTCAACGGTTTTCTGGTCGTTAAAGCCGATGCCGTGCCCGGCAGAGATGCAGAATGCCGCATAGTCCGGATGTGCCGGGCCGGTGAGGATGGTCTTAAAGCCCTGCCGCCCTGCCGGTTCATCATGAATATACAGCTCCAGCTCTGCCATGCGCTCCTGAGTGTAACGAATGCTGCCTTTGGTGCCGGTAACCACATAGGTCAGGCCCATTTTGCTGCCGCAGGCGATGCGTGAGGTTTCAATCACGCCGTGCGCGCCGTTGGCAAAACGCAGCAGCGCGCTGGCCTGGTCTTCATTTTCCACATTGCGCAGCTGGGTCAGATTTTTCGGGTCCGGGCGCTGTTTGATTACCGTCATCATATCACCGCTCACTTCATCGATATTGCCGACGAGGAAGTGCGCCATATTGACGATATGCGCCGCCAGGTCGCCGAGCGCGCCCAGCCCCGCCAGCGCTTTCTGGCAGTGCCAGTCGAGCGGCGTGTTCGGGTTTGCCAGATAATCTTCATTATGGGTGCCGTAGAAGTGCACCACTTCGCCGATCTCACCGCGCTCAATAATTTCACGCGCCAGCTGGCTGGTCGGATTTTTCATGTAGTTGAAGCCGACCAGCGTTTTCACCCCGGCTTTTTGCGCGGCGCGCACCATCTCTTCGGCGTCCGCCACATCCAGCGCCAGCGGCTTTTCAGAATAGACATGCTTGCCGTGACGGATCGCTTCCAGCGCCATCTCTTTATGCAGGAAGTTCGGGGCGCAGATATCCACCACGTCGATATTTTCATCCGCCACCAGCTCGCGCCAGTCCCCGGTGGAGCGGCTGAAACCCAGCGTTGCGGCCTGGGCAGCGGCCAGCTCTGGATTGACCTCTGCCAGCATCTCGCGCACCAGTTCACCCTTGAGGTTAAATACCGTCGGCGCCTGCGAATAGGCAATGGCATGGCAGCGCCCGATATAGCCGGTACCGATCAATCCAATTCTGACTTTTTGCATGGTGGGTCCTTGTGCAGGGTAAAAATGGAACAAACGTACAATTCAAGTGGAATTTATATTCCATTAACGGGCTTCACAATATGAAAATGAAACAAACGTGATCGCGCTGACGAAAAAGAGTGCAACGCCGCTGCAACGCCAGCCAGAAGTTGCAGCGAGCAGCGCAAATGCGGGATATTTGCCGAAAAAAGCGACAACCCCCACATAAAATGCTGATTTATTCAGCAGTCGACCCAAAAGCGTGAAATCAGCCTTTGACTTCACCCGCCCTGCTGGATATGATGCGCCCCGTTCCAACAATTCCTCTGTAGTTCAGTCGGTAGAACGGCGGACTGTTAATCCGTATGTCACTGGTTCGAGTCCAGTCAGAGGAGCCATATTTGAGAAGCCCGCTCAGGGAAACCTGAGCGGGCTTTTTGCTTTTCTTTCGATTATGCCCTTGCCGCTTATCTGTTGTTGAGTGATTCAGCAATCCCCTGATAAGCAAAGGGGGTAATAATGAAACTGACAGGCTATGCTTCAGCACATAGCGCTTAGTAACCCACGCCTTTCGTCGCTTAATGTTGCCACCAGAAATCTCACTCTTCATTTCCGAGGATCTCCATGTCTGCACTGTTTACCCCGTTCAAACTAAAAGACGTCACGCTGCGTAACCGCATTGCCGTGCCGCCGATGTGCCAGTACAGCGCCGAAGAGGGCCTGACGAATGAGTGGCACCAGGTTCACTACCCGACGCTGGCGCGCGGCGGTGCCGGGCTGGTCATTGTTGAAGCCACGGCGGTGTCGCCGGAAGGCCGTATCACCCCGGGCTGTACCGGGCTGTGGAACGACCAGCAGGCGCAAGGCATGGCTAAAATCGCCGCGTCGATCAAAGCCGCAGGCGCGGTGCCGGGCATTCAGATCGGCCACGCCGGGCGCAAGGCCAGCGCTAACCGCCCGTGGGAAGGTGACGACCATATCGCCGCCGGGGACAGCCGCAGCTGGGAAACCATCGCGCCGTCAGCCGTGGCGTTTGGCCATCATCTGCCGCAGGTACCAAAAGCGATGACCCTCGACGATATCATCCGGGTTAAAAGTGACTTTGTCGCCGCCGCCCGCCGCGCGCGCGATGCCGGTTTTGAGTGGCTGGAACTGCACTTCGCCCACGGCTATCTGGCACAGAGCTTCTTCTCGGTGCATGCCAACCAGCGCAGTGACCAGTACGGTGGCGATTTCGCCGGGCGCAGCCGCTTCCTGCTGGAGACGCTGGCGGCGGTGCGTGAAGTGTGGCCGGAGAACCTGCCGCTGACCGCGCGCTTTGGCGTGATTGAATTTGACGGGCGCGACGAGCAGACGCTGAGCGAGTCGATTGAGCTGACCCGACTGATGAAACAGGGTGGGCTGGATATGCTGAACGTCAGCGTCGGCTTCTCGATTGCTGAAACCGAGATCCCATGGGGACCGGGCTTCCTGGCCCCATTCGCCGAACGTGTGCGCCGCGAAGCCGGGCTGCCGGTCGCCTCTTCGTGGGGTGTGGAAGCGGCAGAAGTGGCGGAGCGCGTGATTGCCGAACAGCAGATGGACCTGGTGATGATTGGCCGTGCGCATCTGGCTAACCCGCACTATCCGTATGCGCTGGCGAAGAAACTCAACGTTGAGCGCCCTTCCTGGGTGCTGCCGGCGCCGTATGCGCACTGGCTGGAACGTTATCGTTTAGCGGATTAACTAGCCGGCAAACGGGCTGACCGAAAAAGAGGGTCAGCCCCTACCCCAAAATGGTGCCGTAGGGGGCGACCCTTTTCTCCGGTCGCCCCGTGCCAATGGTTTGCACCGGCCGGACTGAAGACCTTTTTTTCGGTCTTAACTACGCTCAATCTTCTTTGCAGCGTCATCCAGCGCATCAATAATCGCGTACAGCGCATCCTGAGAAATCCCCTCCTGCGACAGGCGCACGTTAAGCGCGCTCTTCATATTGTGGATTGCACGCTCCACGTCCGGCAGGCTGCGGTTATTCACCAGCACCGCCATCGAAGAGAGCCGCCGCACGATGACCTCCAGTGCCGCCTGCTCCTGCTGTAACAGTTCAGACCCTTTGTCGATCAGCCGGTACGCTTTACGCGTGGCCTGCGCATCCAGCACCGCGATGCACTCCATCTCCTCCAGCAGGGTGAGATTGGGGTAGATAATGCCGGGGCTGGGCGTGTATTCGCCCTTCGACAGCTCCTCTATCGCCTTAATCAGCTCGTAGCCGTGCGCCGGATTGAGGCTGAGAAAATGCAGCACCAGCAGGCGAATATCGGCGGCATCGAGCATCTTCTCACGGCGTTTGCGGCGGCCCTGCCCGGGCTCCGCAGCGGGAAACGGCACGCGCATGCTATTTCTGATGCCAGTAGGCCACGGCGCGCACAAAGGTGGCATCGCAGCCGCGCTGGTTAATGAAATAGTCGCTGAGCGACTTCACGAAGTCGGCTTCGCCTGTCAGCCAGATAAAGTACTCCTCCGGCGGCAGCACCAGATGGTCGAGCTGCGCCAGCAGCGCGTCAAGATGCGCTTTATCCATGCAGCCACGCCCCAACCAGCTGGCATCGATACCGTTCAGATCGCCGAGGTATTCCCTGCCCTGACCTTCATCCACATAAGCGAACAGCTTCATGCGCTTCGCCTTCGCGCTGGCCTGGCGGCGCTTAAAGGCGGGCAGGCCGCTTTCGTCGCAGACATAGAGCTGGAAGGCATAATCATCCGGCACCACCAGCGACCCGCGCGGGCCGCCGATCGCCAGCGGATCGCCGATTTTAGCCTGTTCAGCCCAGTCGCTGGCGACGCCGCCGTCGTGGATAAAGAAGTCGATGGTCAGGGTATTTTTCTCCCCGTCGAAGAACAGCGGCGTGTAGTCACGCGATACCGGGCGCGCCCCCTCTTTCCACACCACGCCGTCCTCGGTCACCTCAGGGAGGCTCAGCACGCCGCTGGCATCGGGGAAAAACACTTTGATATGGTCGTCGAAGCCAGGCGAGATGAAGCCGCTCAGGTCGGCGCCGCCAAAGTCGATACGCCAGAAGCTGTCGGCCACTTTGGTTTTGCCGGTGACGGTCAGCTGGCGGAAACGCAGTTCGTTACGCACGCGCTGTGGCGCACGCGAGTTTTTGCTCTGTTCGGTCACGAAGATTCTCCTGGCTTAATTTCAGTAATGATTCTCATTTGCGAGATAAAATATATCTATGATATATCTTGAATGCAAGCCAGCAAGCTATCCCTGGCCGGGTAAAATGTGGCAGTCTGTGCTTATTCCTTCGGCGCCTTTACCAGCGGGCGGTATTTCCACAGCCATTTACCGCTGTCCAGCCGGCGATAGAAGCAGGAGCCGCGGATCATCCAGTCCAGCACCATACCTAACCAGATCCCCACCACGCCAAAACCGAGCACAATCCCCAGCAGGTAACCGGCCACGATGCGTCCACCCCACATGCTGAGCAGCGACACCCACATGGTGTAACGCGCATCGCGCGCGCCTTTTAATCCGGCGGGCAATACCCATGAAGCCGCCCAGAACGGCATAAACGCGGCGTTGAGCCACACCAGCATTTTCACCACGTGGATCACCTCTTCATCACGCGTGTAGAACTGTGCCAGCAGCCCGGCAAACGGCACCGTCAGCAGCGCCAGCGCGCACAGCCCAATGGTCGACAGCCAGAATATATAGCGCAGCAGGCGCTCCGGCTGGCCCAGCTGACCCCGGCCAAGGCGGGTGCCGACGATAATAGTGGAAGCGGAACCCAGCGCGTTACCCGGCAGGTTAATCAGGGAGACGATAGAAAATGCGATAAAGTTACCGGCGATAACATCGGTGCCCATCCCGGCGACGAACACCTGGGTCAGCAGCTTGCCGCCGTTAAACAGCACGGACTCGATACTGGCCGGGACGCCAATACCGAGCACTTCGCGCAGGATGTTGAGATTGAGCCGGGTGAAGTAGCTTTTCAGGGAGATTTTCAACGCCGGGACGAAGCCAATCACCAGCACGTAAATCACGGCAGCGGCCCCGATATAGCGTGAAATGGTCAGCCCGAGTCCCGCCCCGACAAACCCCAGACCGTGCCAGGAGAAGCAGCCGTAGATCAGCACGCTGCTGATAACAATGTTGAGGATGTTCATGCCGCCGTTGATCAGCATCGGGATTTTGGTATTCCCGGCGCCGCGCAGCGCGCCGCAGCCGATCAGCGCGATAGCCGCCGCCGGGTAACTCCATGCGGTCGTTTGCAGATAGGAGAGCGCCAGCGCTTTCACCTGCGGCTCCGCTTTGCCTGCAATCAGGTCGATGATCTGCGGGCCGATAAACTCAATCGCCAGCGCCAGCAGCACGGCGAACCCCGTCATAATAATCAGCGACTGGCGCGCCGCGGCAACTGCCCTCTCCCGGTTCAGCTTGCCGAGGCTAAAAGCCACCACCACGGTGGTCCCAAGATCGATGGCGGCAAAAAATGAGATCACCACGATATTGAAGCTGTCCGCCAGCCCGACTCCGGCCATCGCTTCCGACCCGAGCCAGCTGACCAGGAAAGTACTCAGCACCCCCATCAGCAGAACGCAGAGGTTTTCAAAGAAGATCGGCACGGCCAGCGGGGTGATTTCTCGCCAGAAGAGTATCCGCAGGGAACGTCGTTTCGGATACCACGCACTGTGCTGGATAGCCTGCAGCAGTGAAGTTCTGAAGTTTAGCAAGAGTATTCCAGTTTATTACCAGAGGAGGGGGTCACAGTTATCATGGTAAAGGGACAGGGTTTCTGCAAAGTCTTTTTATGTATCAAAGTGCAGCAAAAAAAAAGGGCCTCCACTACAGATGCCCTTTACCACTCAGACCAGCGGTCGCTGCAGCAGCTTTTCAAGGATCGTGAGCGGCGCATTCTGTGGATTTCTCATTCCGGCCACCGGCAGGAAAAAGGTCTGCTCCATCATAAACTGCCCGCTCATCGCCGCATGTGGCGTTTGATCGGCGAAGCAGATCCAGCTACTGCCCGCCGGCAGTTCCAGTGCCACCTGCGGGCCATGCTCCTGATAGCGCAGGTCAGCTTTCATTGCATCGTGCAGCTGCAGCATCAGATGATCGTAATGGGTACGGTAGGATTTGGTGATGCCAAAACGCTGCTGCAGCCAGCTGCCGAGCGGCGAGTACCCTTTCAGGCGTGAGATAAAACGCTGCGCTAATACCGGGAAAGGTTCCCCCACCCGCCAGCGGCGGCTTTCACCGTGGGGATGGATATTGGAGAAGATGCGCAAAATACGCTCGCCGTGATTAGGCCGCGACGGGAATGCATCGACGTGCAGTCGGCTGTCGTCCTTGCGCCACGAAGTGGCATCGCGCCACGCGGCAATCGGGTGCAGGCGCAGGGTGTTGGCCGGGGAGTGTAACCACGCGCGATAATCAGGCAGTATGCCGTCGATCAACCGCAGAGAGTGCTGGTAGTGACGCACCATCAGCGCTTTAACCTGCGGTAGTTTGCTGTCGTCGGCCACACCGTTAACCCGATCTGTCTGCGGATTAAAGCTGATGTTTTTGCGCTTCGCATCGACCAGCTGCGGCGTTAACAGCATCTGTTCTTCGGCTGTCAGAGTGAAAGCCAGCTGGGGCAGAAACAGCACTTTACCCTGCTCCAGCGCATCAATAGCGCTGGTATCCACCACTGACTCATCCCAACGCGTGTTGGGCAGTGTTCGAATCACCAGCTCCTGAGATAAAGATTGTTCAGACATTTGATATCCTTATTGCATGCCACAAGGGGAACTTCTACCCGGCCATTATAGGGAGACGATGGATTTTTGATTAAACCCCGACTAAACGATCCAGCCCCGGAACCGCCTGCGGTAAAGCGAAAGATGCGCGCGCGATTTGTTGCTACACTGCGCCATCAAAAACAGGAGTGACCTATGAAACCCCGTTCCGTGACGCTGGAAGATGTCGCCCGTGCCGCTGGCGTCTCGTATCAAACCGTCTCCAGAGTGCTGAACCATTCGCAGCAGGTCTCCGGAAAGACCCGCCAGCGGGTTGAGGCAGCGATGCAGGCGCTTAACTATGTGCCAAACCGGGTGGCACAGCAGCTGGCGGGCAAGAATACGCGCACGCTCGGCCTCGCCACCAGCGACCTCGCGCTGCTGGCTCCGGCGCAGATTGCCTCCGCCATTCAGCAGCGCGCCAGCCAGCTGGATTACCACCTGGTCATCGCGATGGCGGGCAGCGGCGGCGCACGCCAGGCGGTCAGCGACCTGCTGGCACAGCGCGTCGACGCGCTGATAATCAATATTCCGCTTGATGCCTCTGCCGCCAGCCAGATTGAGCAGATGGCGGGATCCCTGCCCTGCATCTTTCTGGATGTGGCGGAGGATGCCGCGGTGGCGATATGCAGCTTCAGCGCAGAGACTGGCGCACGCCAGGGGGCCGAGCATCTTTTGCAGCTGGGGCATCGGCGAATCGCGTTATTGAACGGGCCGGTGGGCTCGGTGGCGGCGCAGGCGCGCAGCAAGGCGTGGCTGGCGGTGCTGAGGGAACGGGATCTGGCGCCCACACAGCAGCTAAGCGGCGACTGGAGCGCAGAGTCCGGCTACCGCGCGGTGATGCAGCTGGAGGGTCAGGCACGCCCTACGGCGCTGCTAGTGGCTAACGATCAGATGGCGCTCGGCGCGATGCAGGCGCTGCATCAGCTTGGCGTGGCGGTGCCTGCGCAGATGTCGGTGGTGGGCTATGACGATACCGCCGACAGCGCCTGGTATCAGCCGCCGCTGACCACGGTGCGCCAGGATATGCGCCAGCTAGGCGCATGCAGCGTAAACTGGCTGGTGGCCAGGCTGGAAAATCCCGCCGCCTGTGGGGATCTGACGCCTTTTGCCACCACGCTGGTGGTGCGCGCCAGCACTCATCAGGCTGCTGAACAGCAGGCATAAAAAAGCCGGACATCTTGCCCGGCCTTCATCACGCTGTCGTTCGCCGTTACGCTTTCGGCTCGCCCATCGCTTTCAGCTTCTTCGACAGATCGCGACGCTCTTTAGAGAGGTCAGCATTTTTGATGATGTAGTCATCCACGCGATCTTCGTAGTCGCTGCGCATGCTGGAGATAATCTCCTGGATAGCTTCCACGCTCATGCCGGGTTTGATGTACTCACCCAGGTTGTCGAGCAGCAAAACACGCTTCTGGTTATCACGGATTTTCTTTTCGTTATCGTGAATTTCACGTTGCAGCTTGTTCTTACGACGAAACATACGCACGAACTCCAGCACGTCCTGAAATGATTGCTTTGCATTTTCCATGAAGACACCTTTCATTTGGGCCTGCTTACACAGGCATCATTGTCGTAGCCATCAGATTAGCGGCGGGCCGCTGCCGATGGCAATTTTAAACTTGCAGAATCGGATTGGGCCTATCTTACCCTGAAGCGACCCGCCTCGCAGTAAGTTGTTGCTGAATCATTCTATTTTCGCAACGCCAGGCGAATAAGTTCCGATAACCGTTCCAGCTGCCGGACCATCTCCAGGCTGAGCCAGACGTAGCCGTGGATGGGGGTTTCCACCAGTTCATCGCTGTCAGACTCGGCGATCAGCTGGCGCAGCTCGCGCGTAATCTCGACCAGTTCTTCACTGTTGGCTCCAATCTTGTCGGTATTCCCCTCCACGATAGCCTGCGACAGCGCCCGCAGCGTATTTTCGGTCATCTGCTGGGTACGGCGCAGCGCCGGGGCGTTAAGCATAATCAGGTGGCTCTGACGCGACGCCCACCAGGCATTGAGCTGCAGCTCCAGCGTGCAGACCAGGTTGCGGTTTAGCGTCTGTATCGCTTCAAATACCGAGCGCGGCGTGCGCGTCTCTTTACTGGAAGGCTCGATCAGCGCGCGCATCTTAATCACGTTACTGAGCAGGCGCTGCAACGGGCGCGTCAGGCGCGGTTTTTCAACCAGGTTGGGGGAGAATCCGGCGTGATACACCCGCGCGGTTTCCAGCAGCAGATCCGACAGCTGAATGCGCCAGTGGGTGTAGGCTTTTTGTGGCCAGATGCTGGTGAACAGCAGCGCCAGCAGCGAGCCGAGGATCACATCACCGCCGCGCCACAGGGCGGTGGTCATATCCCCCGGGATCCCGCCGCAGATCACCGCCAGGGTGATGCCAATCAGCAGCGCCATATAGGGCTGTTTGCCCAGCGTCAGAAAGCCGCTGATAAACATGATCGCCGCGCACCACAGCAGCATGCCCGGCAGCGAGATCAGCTCCAGCCTGAGCGCGATCAGCCCGGAGATAGAGCCATACAGGGTGCCGCCAATGCGCTGCAGCGCGCGCGGGAAGACATTGCCCCAGAAGGATATCGGCCCCATCACCACCACCAGCGTGATCAGCGGCCAGCTGCCCTCGGGGATCTCCATCAGCCTGACCAGCAGGAAGGTAAGCACGAAAGCCAGCGCGATACGCACGCCGTGCACTGTGCGGTAATTACGATATACGTTGAACTGCAGGGCCGAAATCGGCTTGTCCGGTCGCAAAACAGGCTCCGAAAGATGGGGGTCTCTGCGCGCCATGATACCTGAAGTCGGGGTCGGGAAAAGGCGTAGAGCGACGCTTTTCAGATGTTTTTTCACTCATTTATGGCGAGTTAACGGCAGAAAACATTGAGTTTACCGGGGAGATACAGCCCGTTAATAATCCATTACCTTGCCGATGAATTTATTAACTTTTAAATAACATGGCCGCAGGAAGGCGGCCATGGAAAAATCAGCCTTACAGCTTGCGCTTGATATAGTCTGAAATGCGCGTGATAACGCCTGCCTCTTCTATCGGCTGCAGCGCCACCAGCGGGTAGCTGGCCAGCTGCTTATCGCCCTCAACCAGTTGAATAGTGCCGACCTGCTCGTGCAGCTTAATCGGTGCTTCCAGATCCTTGCGGTCGATGACGTACTTGGCTTTGACCTTCTGCACTGCATCGCGTGGCAGGGTAAGATAGACGTCATTTTCACTGCCCAGAGAAATGCGGTGCGGGTTGCCGTACCAGACATTTTCATGGCCAATCTCTTTGCCCGCGTGGAACAGCTGGACGGTATCGAAATTGCTCTGGCCCCAGATCAGCAGTTTGCGCGCCTGCTCTTCACGCCCTTTCGGGCTTTTACCCCCCATCACCACGGCAATAAGGCGGCGCTGACCGTCCACGCTGGAGGCAATGATATTAAAGCCGGCGCTTTCGGTGTGGCCGGTCTTCAGCCCGTCGACGTGCAGGGTTTTGTCCCACAGCAGGCCGTTGCGGTTCTGCTGGGTAATGCCGTTCCAGGTGAGCGACTTCTCGCTGTACATTTGGTAGAAGTCCGGCTCGCCGCTGATGATCGCCCGTGACAGCTTCGCCAGGTCGCGCGCGGTGGTGAACTGGCCCGGTGCATCAAGCCCGTGAACGGTTTCAAAGTGGGTATTAGCCAGGCCAAGCTTTTCAACATACTGATTCATCATGGTGACAAAGTTTGCCTCGCTGCCCGCCACATAATCGGCGAGCGCCACGCAGGCATCATTGCCCGAATCGATAATCACGCCGCGGCTTAAATCGCGCACCGAGACCTTCTCCCCCGGCTTAAGGAACATCAGCGAAGAACCTTTAAATACCGGGTTGCCTGCTCCCCAGGCATCCTGCCCGACGGTGACCATGTCATCACGGCTAATCCGCTTTTTATCAATAGCGCGGTCAACCACATAGCCGGTCATCAGCTTGGTCAGGCTGGCCGGATTGCGGCGCTCATCCGGGTTGCCGGAGGTGAGGATCTGCCCGGTAGTGGCATCCATCAGTACCCAGGAAGCGGCATCAATCGCCGGGGCAGTCATTGGGAACGCCAGTGCGTCAACGCCCGGGTTGTTTTCGGCATGGGCTACGGTACTCAGGGCCATAACCACGGTTAAACTTGCAAGCTGACGCTTTTTCAACACTCAATCCTCAATACGGTAACAGATAAAAAAACTGCGCATGTTGTACGGGATCCTTTGGCATTTTGTGTGAATAAATTGCAAGAAAATATGAATAAATCAGCCGATTAAGCGATGAAAGTCGGGTCTCATTTCCGATAAAATTTTAACCGGGTCGGGCATCTGCCGCGCAAAAAGTGCCGGGCCGTCTAAACTTAAGCTGCTCTACTCACCCACTAACAGGAGTTATGGATATGGGACTGCTTGATTTCGTTAAAGAGGCCGGAAGCAAAATTATCGAGGCCTTCTCCGGCAATGCACACGCGCAGGCGACTGCAATTGAAGATGACCTGAAAAAATCGGGGATCCCCGGTGCTGATAAGGTCAAGGTTGAGGTCAATGGTGACAAGGTCGTGGTTACCGGTGATGGCCTGACGCAGGAGGAGAAAGAGAAGATCATTGTCGCCGCCGGCAACGTGAAGGGTATCAGCAGCGTAGATGACAAGATTACCGTCACCTCGGTAGCCGTTGAGGCCAGATTCTATACCGTTGTTTCCGGTGATACCCTGAGTGCCATCGCCAAGAAAGAGTATGGCAACGCCAACGACTACAATAAAATTTTCGAAGCCAATAAGCCGATGCTGAGCCATCCGGACAAGATCTACCCGGGCCAGAAGCTGCGCATACCGCAGTAATCCTGCGCGTGACCTTACCTGACCGGCGAAATGCCGGTTTTTTTTCGTCTGACACCGCTGCTGCGACGCTTCAGCCTGTAGGGGATATGGTTTACCATAAGGCATATCACTAAAACGCATCGCTCAGGAGAGAGCTCAGGATGAAGGTAGAGGGATTTTCCCGCCAGACTCAATGCTGCGTTTTCAGGAAGTTAATTATTAAGTGGACCGCCATAACATCATGAAAAACGCCACCAGCCAGCCCACCTTCCTCTTCCACGACTACGAAACGGCACGCTGAATCCTTGTAACTACTGCTATCCAACAAAGTAAACTCATTTTTTGCACGTATTTCTTTACACACCTTGCTTTCTGGCATCAAATGACCGGCCAGTTGAAATCGTGATGCTTCGTTATTTTCAGCACCACAGTGCCGATCACAATGACTTCACTCAGCGAGTAGCCTTCCTTCGCGTCGCCGTCCGGTGCCACTGCGCAGTCAATGGCGTACTGCCGGCCGCCGAACTCAGTTAGGGATGTTGCTGATGTGTGCGGTATGAAAATAGGGTTCAGGCATATGCCGTCTTCAATGTAATCCGTGGCCAGGGATGGAAAGCCCATTAGAAGCCTCTATTGTTCGGATTGAACAGCAGGACGTCCGGCGCTCGCCCTCTTCTGTCGATACACCTATGAACGTGCTCTGGTAGTGCTCTATCCAGCGATTTCCTCTGCCAGCGGCCAGTCATAGTTAACCAGCTTTAGCGCCGCGACAAAGTCAGCTGTCGTCACTGTGAGCAGCCAATTAGCCGCTACTGTATACTGACCCGGAACCCTGCAGGGATCTCGTCTCTTTTGCCCATGGTCACCCCTGCTCTGTTTGGACATACAGTGTTATTAAATCGACTGGCGGGAATGATCAACCGTGTGGAGCGGGGATCTTTGTCAGGATGATGATATCTAAGTGCATTTTTTGAGTCCACCTTTACAGTTTCTTGATGAATTCCTGACAGATGTTAAACTATCCACCATCAATGAATCGACACTGTCGTCGGAAAATATGAACAATAGAATAAACTCAATTCACTATCTTCGTGGCATTGCCGCACTTTTGGTTGTCTGCTTTCACTCAAAACAGTTTTTGAATGGAGTTTTGGGAGTTAAGGATTTAGGGAACTATTTATTCTTAAATGGACAGTTTGGAGTAGACTTGTTCTTTGTAATTAGCGGATTTATCATTGCATTCTCAACTCATTCAAAAGAGAGATCAAAGATAAGCTCATTTGTTACTAGGAGATTTTTCAGGATCTACCCTGTTTTTATTGTATCTTTATTAATATGCTACTTGGTGGTTACCCCTGCCAGGGAGATTGACATTTTATCCTTGGTTAGGTCTGCTTTTCTGATTCACACAGATTACACATTGCACGGGCCGTTTTTTGGGTACAGCATATTATATACCGCGTGGACACTTACGTATGAAATTTACTTCTATGCTTTATTTGTTGTTGCAATGTGGATAAGCCACAGAAACAGAATTTTAATTTCTACAAGCTTAATAATATTACCGCTAATTATCATTCAGCTTTTTTATAACGAAAGAGTATCTCTATCAGGTTCGATGTCACTAAATGGAACCAGCCTTCCTTTCTTGAACTTTGTTGCATCACCGATGATGATTGAATTTATCTATGGAATGTTAATATATGAGACACTTAAAAGATTAAGGAGCGACAAATATTCTGGCTTCATACTATTCATGTGTGTGTCATTTGTTTTCGTATGCTACTTTAGCAACTACATGATAGGACCCGGCCCATTAAATTATGGAACTTGGGGCGTGCTGATTATTTTTAGTCTAATTACATACGAGCAAAGTAACACCCTAGGACAAAGCAGAATTTTGAATGCATTAGGTGATATATCCTATTCAATGTACTTGATGCACGTAATTGTTATTTATGTCATGATTTATTACCCCGAACACGTACCGATGTATGAGAGCACTAGTGGTTTCTCACGATTTTCCTATATGGTTCTGGCTTCTATAGCTGCATCGTGGTTAACTTTTGAATATATAGAGAAGCCATTCATGTCAATTGGAAAAAGATTGATAAAAAGAGGCCATAATTCGCTACCATCTAGTAATTCACTCTAATGCAGTGCCGTCTGTAGCTGAAGTTGGGGCAGCGCCTCTTTTTTATCCTGAGGCCTGTCCCGTCACCCCATAGTCTTACAGATCCAATCCTTAAAAAAAACCTCCATTCCAGATGCCTGGTATGCTGATGCATTCAGTTTTTCTTGGCTCACGTGTTGCTGATGAAAAATTTTTAGTTTATGAATCTTTACGGAACAAGATGAGCTTTGATGTAGCCAGATTTACAAACATGCCGGCAACACTCCCTGCAGCCACTCCGATTACGGGGTAATCGATAACAACGCTGTACACAGAAATCAGCCAACTATACACACCGTAGTTTACCGCTCCTCCACCGAGCATGAGAATCAAATATGTTAGAAACTCATTACGTGGTTTCATGTTGGAGCTTTTACCATTGAAGGTTATTCTTCTGTTAAAGCCCCATGTAAACGCAACTGCAGTAAGAAAAGAGAAGCATCTTGCGATATATGGTCCAAGACTTCCTATGAAAATATAGAGAACCGCCGTATCTACCAGAAACCCAAGGGCGCCGCTTATCGCAAAAAATAATGCCTCTCTCAGCGCTTTCATCATTTATCTTTTCTCATGGAAGGAAGTGGTATTCCGAGGTATACCAGTCTCTTCATTTCATGTCGCCCTCTTGTAACATTATCTAGGATTAATCCACACACGAATGAAAGCGCTGCGGCTATCATAATTGATGCTGCCAGCACTGCTGTAGGAAGGCGAGGAACAAGACCGTCTTTAAGGAATTCTGTCAGAAGAGGAAACCCTAGGATGACAGATATCATAGCCATTACCAGAGCGCATATACCAAAGAAGGCAAATGGCCTTTCCGTGATGTATAGCCTTGCGATCATCTTCAGAATCCTGAGTCCATCACGGTATGTGGAAAGCTTGCTGACTGAACCCTCTGGACGCACACCGTATGCGGTCATTACCTCTCCGTATGGCATGCGAAGCTCAAGTGCGTGAACGGTGAGTTCTGTTTCGATTTCGAAGCCACGCGAAATGGCGGGGAATGATTTCACATACCTGCGTGTAAATGCCCGGTACCCGGATAGCATGTCATTAAAGTTACCGCCAAATATCTTCACAACGCTGTGGGTGAGCATATAGTTCCCCCACTGGTGCCCACGTCGGTAAGCCTCTCCAGAAATCTCTTCTTTAGTTTTTCTGCAACCAACAACCATGTCGAGATGGTTGTCCAAGAGCTGGTCAACCAGTGAGCGAACCGCACCTGCTTCATACGTTGCATCACCATCCACCATAACGTAGATATCAGCTTCAACATCAGCAAACATGCGTCTTACTACGTTTCCTTTGCCTGGCAAGCTAACTGATATAACCTTGGCTCCCGACTCTGCGGCAACCTGAGAGGTGTGATCGCTTGAGTTGTTATCAAAAACGTAGATATCAATCTCAGGCATAGCCTCCCTAAACTCCCGCACCACTGATTCTATTGCTGACTCTTCGTTGTAGCATGGGACTATTAATGCAACGTGCTGTCCACGATATTGCATACTAACCTCGATTAATTATTTCTAGTTTTGATAGATAGTAAAATAAACGGAACGCTAACTGACGTCGCCATAATAGACCAGTAGGCGTACCTGAAATCAGATGCTACACCTACAAAGAAATACGCAAACAGATAAAGGAAGCTTGATGTATTCAATGCAATGATTAAATTTCTTGCTTCTCCTTTGCAGGCTAACAAACCATACAAAGAGAAAACCAATGACACTATTAACCAGAACCCAGGCTTAAATAAAGGGGAGTCGCGAAGGGAATCAGTTAACCCTTGCAAACCATTAAAGGCTGCGGTCTTTTTGTATTCGAAGCCTAATGAGTTCTTGGCCGTTCTATCCTCAAGAATCCCACCAGGCTCCCACAGGAGATTCATGAAGTTTTCATATCGGTGGTGCAGGTATGCAGTTGGTTGTTGGTACATAGCTTCTAGCCAGTTACCCATCAAAGAACCATCCCCCCAAGAGCCCGACGCAACAAGTTTTTTCAAAACAAAACCACAAGGACCCCATGCATAGCTGTTCCAGGAGCGTGAATCGTAGCACTCATTTCTTACCTTGCTGTCTTCCTCGGTATTCCATTCTTCTTTGAAGTAGTTTCTGTTTGAGAAATGCGATACGCCGCCAATATCAAAAACTGTCAGAGACTGATATGCCTTCGATTTTGAAGCGCTTAGAATCTTGTAATTGAAAAATGAGGTTATAAGTACTGTACATAGTGGGAATAACACAAATATAAACGCCACCTTTTTCCACTCTCGCGTCTTTACGCCTGCAACCAGTAGCCATGCCAGAGGAATAAGACCGAATATGGCGTTGAATCTAAACATGCTACCCAGCACCAGAAGAATGCCAGCAAGTATAAGTGCTTTCCTTTTCCCTGATTCATTCCTGTTGCTCACTGCAACCAAACCAACTGCCAGAAGCCATGTTACAGCATGGAAAACATCTTTAAGTATGTGGCTTAGAGTGCCCAAGGCGAAAGGCATAAACCCGACAACAATAACCGACAAAGAGATAGTTTTTTGTTTTGCAGGGATAGAAGCGGACAGCAGTAATAGCGATCCCCAATACATAAGGCATTCCAAGAGGAGCATACCAAATGGGCCTGGTATTGCCTTATCTGTCATGGACCAGATGAAGCTCATTACAGGTGGATGCCAGTCGGTGAATATAAATCTTGAGCCTTGCTGGTACTGGTCCAGTGCGTCACTGCTGACAATGCCAGGATAAAACGCCCAAAGCGTTACAATCAGACCTAACAACGACAACAAAACTTGAGGGGTGGCGCTCTTGAAATCTATCCTTGCAATTGACATTGAGTAATCTAATTTTGAGTTTTTTCTGAGAATTTAGGGAAGGGATTTTTACACATGAGGTGTGGGCAGGCAAGATCTTTGGGGGTAATTAGACTGATGAGAAGGCCGCCTAAGCGGCTGTGGTTTAGTTACAGTGCAATGCCATCACAAACGCTCAAGGGTCTGTTCCTCGCTTGATACGAAGACCTGTCCCATAATGCCACAGCACTACTGCTCCTATCCTCATTAACCCGCCATTCCCGTTTCCAAGGAAGTTTAACACTGATTCCATCCCTGATCGGCGTAGATGATAGTTTGTTACCCTATATAATTACCTAATGACGAAGGTCCAGTTGACTTAAACCCAATATGCGTACTCGAGAGGTGTTGTCAGTTTGCAAGGGAATCTATGCCGAACTAGCGACAGCTATGAATAATTCGTTAATAGTTACCTGTGAGTTTCATGACACTGTTAATGCATTAACGCCTTAAAGGTTGACGGTCTGGGAAGCCTGTAGGCCACTGAAGGATACTTGACTGTTTACTACTTTTGCCAGCCTTCCATCTCTAGAAACAACAGTTAGATTTTCAGTGCCATAGGAGTTGATGTTTACTCTATTGCATCTCGTCATCATGAATGGACTGACCCACGACAGTAGACAAATTCTGTCCTCACGACGAGACCTGTTCAAAGGCCCCCGGACTAACGCCGGCGAGATGACTGTGGCGCCGGGACCGGTTATAGAAGACTTCAATGTAATCGAAGATATCGGCCCGGGCCAGATCCCGGATTTTATGGATGCGTTTTCTGATCCGTTCTTTTTTCAGTGAACTGAAGAACAATTCAGCCACCGCATTATCCTAGCAGTTGTCACGCCGGCTCATGCTTGGGGACAGGTTATTGGCCCGGCAGAAGCGCTGCCAGTCGTCACTGCCGTACTCGCTGCCCTGATCTGAGTGCACGAAAACCTTGCTGTCGGGTTTACGTCGCCAGACCGCCATCATCAGCGCATCCAGCAACAGTCGTACTCTTATCGCCAGATTCGCTCTCGAAGTAGAAGCGCGGGTCTTTCCTGCTGTCATACATCACACGAAGATCGGTGGTCGTCGCTCTGACATTCTATAGCCTCACTGCTGGGTTTCTGCCAAGGCCTAGCCTATGGGCTTTCCCGCCCCACCTGTATCAATACTGAAAGGTGATAATACCCTTCGGAGATATGCGAATGCCAAGACCATAAGCGTCTACTACTTCAGGACTTCCCGAATATGGTTTACCATGTACGGAGCGGAGTTTAGTGCCGCTGAGGGCCATAATATTTTTTTCCACACGTGGTTTCAGTGATTCTGTACCAACTATGTACACAATATTGAATGGATTAATGCAAACCACAATGAAGATGAATGAACAGATGTGGACAAAGTAGGGTTTAGAAGTTGAGTTGAGCACTACCTTTTCAGCGATTTAATCAATAGAAGTGAACAGAGAAAAATAGTGAAAAACGCCACCAGCCAGCCCACCTTCCTTTTTCACGATTACGAAACCTTTGGTAAAAGCCCATCGCTGGACCGTCCTGCGCAGTTTGCCGGCATCCGTACCGATATGGATTTTAACATCATTGGCGAGCCGGAGGTGTTTTACTGCCAGCCTGCGGATGACTATCTGCCGCAGCCGGAAGCGGTAATGATCACCGGGATTACCCCGCAGATTGCCCGCGCCCGTGGGGTGCCGGAAGTGGAGTTTACCCGCCGCATCCACCAGCTGTTCAGCGAGCCGAACACCTGCGTGGTGGGGTACAACAACGTGCGTTTTGACGACGAAGTCAGCCGTAACCTGTTTTATCGCAACTTTTACGACCCTTACGCCTGGAGTTGGCAGCACGGTAACAGCCGCTGGGATCTGCTGGACGTGATGCGCGCCTGCTATGCCCTGCGCCCGGACGGGATTGCGTGGCCGGAAAATGATGATGGCTTCCCCAGCTTCCGCCTTGAGCACCTGACCAAAGCCAACGGCGTGGCGCATGAAAACGCTCACGATGCGATGTCGGACGTGTATGCCACCATTGCCATGGCGAAGCTGGTCAAAGAGAAGCAGCCGCGGCTGTATGACTTCCTGTTCAGCCATCGCAATAAGCAGAAGATAACCGCGCTGGTCGATATTCCGCAGATGAAACCGCTGGTGCATATCTCCGGCATGTTTGGCGCGGCGCGCGGCAATACCAGCTGGATCGCCCCGCTCGCCTGGCACCCGGATAACCGTAACGCGCTGATTACCTGCGATCTCGGCGGTGATATGTCGCCGCTGCTGGAGCTGGACGCCGACGCGCTGCGCGAACGCCTGTATACCCGCCGCGACGAGCTGGGGGATGCCTCCCCGGTACCGCTCAAGCTGGTACATATTAATAAATGCCCGGTGGTTGCCCCGGCGAATACCCTGCGCCCGGAAGATGCCGAGCGCATCGGCATTGACCGCCAGCGCTGCCTGGATAATCTCGCCCTGCTGCGTCAGCATCCGGAAGTGCGCGAAAAAGTGGTGGCGCTGTTTGCGGAAGCCGAACCCTTTACCCCGTCGGAAGATGTCGATGCGCAGATCTACAACGGCTTTTTCAGCGATGCCGATCGCAACGCGATGAATATTATTCGCCAGACCGCCGCGGAAAATCTGCCGGCGCTCGATCTGACCTTCAACGATGCGCGTATTGAAAAGCTGCTGTTCCGCTACCGCGCGCGCAACTTCTTCGGCACGCTGGATGACGCCGAGCAGAAGCGCTGGCTGCAGCACCGCCGTGAGATGCTGAACCCTGAGCGGGTGCAATGCTATGTGCAGGAGCTGGAGATGCTGTTTAATCAGTACGAAGGGGAGCAGGAGAAGCTGGATCAGCTGAAGGCGTTGTTCGAGTATGCGCGGGAGTTGGTGTCCTGATATCACAAGGGCTGACCGAAAAAGAGGGTCAGCCCCTACAAAATAGTTCGAGTATGCGCGGGAGTTAGTGTCCTGAAATGACAAGGGCTGACCGAAAAGAGGGTCAGCCCCTACAAAAATGGCTCTGAATCACCCGCAGGGGGCGACCATGTGTACCGGTCGCCCCGCATCGGGAATTACAGCCCTTCTTCGCTCCACTGCGGCACCGGGTTACGGAAGCTGCGGGTGACGAACGCCAGGTAGACCAGGCCGATTGCGGCCCACACCAGCCCCAGCACCATCGAGCTCTCTTCCAGGTTCGCCCACAGAGCACCTACGGTCAGTGCGCCAAGCAGCGGCAGGATCAGGAACTTGAAGTTGTCTTTCAGAGTCTTATTGCGCTTCTCACGGATCCAGAACTGCGAGATCACCGACAGGTTAACGAAGGTAAACGCCACCAGCGCACCGAAGTTAATCAGTGCCGTAGCGGTCACCAGGTCGAAGGAGATCGACGACAGGGCAATCGCGCCAACCAGCAGCACGTTCAGCGCCGGGGTGCGCCACTTCGGATGGATATAGCCGAAGAAACGCTCCGGGAACACGCCGTCACGGCCCATCACGTACATCAGACGCGACACGCCCGCATGGGCTGCCATGCCGGATGCCAGCACGGTGACGCAGGAGAAGATCAGGATGCCGAACTGGAAGGCTTTACCCGCCACGTACAGCATGATTTCCGGCTGCGACGCGTCCGGATCTTTGAAGCGTGAGATATCCGGGAAGTACAGCTGCAGGAAATAGGAGACCACGACAAAGATCACGCCGCCAATCAGTGCGGTAAGGAAAATCGCTTTCGGGATCACGCGCTCTGCGTCTTTGGTCTCTTCCGACAGTGAGCTGATACCGTCAAAGCCAAGGAACGAGAAGCAGAGTATCGTCGCCCCGGTGATCATCGGCACCACATGAGCATTCTCAGACCAGAATGGTTTACTGCTGACCAGCGTCCCGGCACCTTCGCCGTGCGCCACGCCATACACCACCATCCCCATGATCACCACCATCACCGCCACCTGCAGCACCACGATCACGCTGTTAAAGTTGGCCACGGTTTTGATGCCTTTGAGGTTGGAGAGCGTCATAAAGCCCACCAGCAGTACCACAAAGATCCACGAAGGAACGCCGGGAACCAGTGCTTCCCAGTAAATTTTCGCCAGCAGAATATTGATCATCGGCATAAACAGATAATCGAGCAGCGAAGACCAGCCGACCATAAAGCCGACGTGCGGGCTGATGGCTTTCTGCGCATAGGTATAGGCCGAACCCGCAGACGGGAAACGGCGCACCAGCTGGCCGTAGCTCAGCGCGGTAAACAGAATAGCAATCAGCGCGAATGCATATGCGGTCGCGACGTGGCCGTCAGTCAGGCCGGAAACAATGCCGAAAGTATCGAACAGTGTCATCGGCTGCATATAAGCCAGACCCATCATAACAACAGGCAGTAACGTCAGCGTTTTTTTCAGATGTGCACGCGGCTGTGCGGCTGGAGTAGCGGTACTATGCGACATGGTTCAGCCTCCCCATAGCGTCAACCTTTCTGGGTTGAACCACAGGGAAACTTCGCATTATGCGAGAGCTTTTCGAAAGAGGATTCATGGAACGACAGGCAGGAGTGATGGTGTAACCTGCTGTGGCGCCGTAGTCATCGCGCTGGCGAATCCCAGCCGATACCGGAGTAAGAAGATGTTGCCCCATGTTTGTTTCCTCAATGTACACGTCACCGTGTTTTTAAAAGCGTATATCCATCCGGTTCTGGACCGGCCTCATTAGAATGCGAAAGTCCTGCGCATTGCATACAGATAAAAAAATACCGCCGCCGGGGTAAATCCAGCGTCGGTTTTATGTTGCAAATTGCAAGGCGCATATTTTGCACCATAACAAAGCAGTATGACAAGCGTCAGAGACGTTTAATGCCATTTTTTTGCCGAAAAGAGCGGGTAAGGCCTGCTCGCCCCCTGCGGCACTTAGGCGTTTTTCAGCATCCAGTCGATTTCGGTGGCGGTAATCAGGCGCTCAAAGTGCATCAGTTCGTGATGCTTGCAGCTGTGCCAGACAAAGCCGAAGCGCTTCCCTAACAGTTTCTGCAGGGCATGATTCTGCTCAAACTCGTAGAGCGCATCGCTCTGACGGATCGGCAGTGGGTTACCTTCGGCCTGGTGGCCGTTACCTTTTACCGCGGGCGGCAGCGGCAGCTGATTATCGATGCCGTGCAGGATACCGGCGAGAATCGCCGCCATCACCAGATAAGGATTGGCATCGGCCCCCGCCACGCGATACTCCACGCGATGATTATCGCTATCACCACAGGGAATGCGCAGCGCGACGGTGCGGTTATTGTGCCCCCAGGAAGCCTGAAGCGGAACGAAGGCATCCGGCAGGAAGCGGCGGTAGGCATTGACGTTAGGGGCCAGTAGCGCCATCGAGGCAGGCATCAGGTCGATCATCCCAGCCAGCGCACGCTTCAGCAGCGGCGAGTCGCTGCCGTCATCGCCGGCAAAGGCATTGTGGTCGGCGGCATCCAGCATGCTGATATGCACGTGCATGCCGCTGCCCGCGTACTCCTCATACGGCTTCGCCATAAAGGTGGCGTTCATGCCGTGCTGCTCGGCCACCTGGCGCACCAGGCGTTTCAGCTGCACCGCATGGTCGCAGGCGTTTAGCACGTTGCGGGTGTGGTGCAGGTTAATCTCAAACTGGCCTGGCGAAGCCTCTGCCAGCGCCCCGTCGGCGGGGATGCCCTGCTGACGGGCAATCGAGTCAATATCCCGCAGCACGTCAGAGAAGTGGTCAAGATTATCGACGGAGTAAACCTGGCTTTGCATGTTGCGCTCGTCGCTACCTGGCGAGCACGGCGGCTGGATATAGCCCTCTGCATCGCGCTGCTTGTCGACCAGATAGAACTCCAGCTCTACCGCTACCACCGGGAACAGTCCTCGATTGCGCAGCTGTTGCCACAGCTGATTGAGGACATTACGGGGTTCAACGTCAAAGGGAGTGCCATCTTGATTGCACATGGTCAGCAGGAGCTGTGCCAGATGTTGCGGGTCAGCCGCAGAGGGGATAAGGGTGCCTTCAACCGGCATGCAGATATTATCAGGCTCGCCCAGCGCCTGACCGAGCCCCGCCTCTTCCACCGTATTGCCCAGAATGTCCATGGCGAACACCGAAGCCGGGAAGTAGCAGCCTTTGTCGAGCTTGAGCAGGCTGGCGATGGGGATGCGCTTACCGCGAAAAACACCGTTTAAATCATTAAGCAGAATATCGACGTACTGAGTTTCAGGATGGCGTTCCAGATAAGCTTTCACTTCATTCCGGAACGCGCTGGTTCGTTTCTCTTCACTGTGCCGCGTGAAGTCTTCTACTTCGACGATATTAGTCATGATGCACCTGCCCGCATGAGGTTTATGTAGTCGGCGCCCGCTCAAAATAACGGCCACCCCCTTAACATAGCGTCAACATAAAAAGTGTGCAAATGTTACTGACAGCTTTATTTTTGCCCGCATTGCGTTTGAATATTCACCAACTGATTGCTAGATTGAAAATATATTGCACACTTTTGCGCCATTTTGCGCGATATCGGCTGATATTTTTAACAGTATTACGGGGGGTGAATGGGCATTATTTTTGACAAGCCTTTGATTGGCGTAGTGATGTGTCAGACAGAAATGGGCGGGCACCCCACGCAGATGGTGCATAACAAATATCTGGAAGCGGTGCTCGGCGCTGGCGGTGTGCCATTCGCCCTGCCCCACGGCCTGATGTCGGCCCCTCATCTATTAGAAAATGCTATGGCTGTCCTCGACGGCATTCTGCTTACCGGCAGCCCGAGTAATATCGAACCGCACCACTACGGTGAGCTGGGGCGAGAGCCGCTGGCCGATCCGGGGCGCGACCGTCTCTCTTTTGCGCTGATTGATTACGCTCTGGAGCAGCAGCTGCCGCTGCTGGCGATCTGCCGTGGCCTGCAGGAGCTGGTGGTCGCTACCAGCGGTAAGCTGCACCGCCAGCTGCATCAGATCCCCGGCCTGCAGGAACACCGGGAGGATGAAGCGCTAACGCTGGATGAGCAGTACGCTCCGGCTCACGAGGTGTGGCTGGAACCCGGCGGGCTGCTGGCCCCACTGGTCAATTACGCTGAGAAATTTTGGGTCAACTCGCTGCATGGTCAGGGCATTCGCGAAACGGGCAGCGCGCTGCGGGTTGAAGCGCGTGCCGCAGATGGGTTAATCGAAGCCGTCAGCCATCGCCAGCATCCCTTCGCACTGGCGGTGCAGTGGCACCCGGAATGGCACAGCGGTAGCTGCGCGCGCTCGCGCCAGCTGTTTGATGGGTTTATTCACGCCTGCCAGCAGTTTCACAAAGGATCGCGGCTGTGAGCGAAACCCTGCTGGCTCCGGGAAGACGCCTGGCGGAGATCCGTCAGCAGATGGGCCTGTCGCAGCGGCGCGTCGCCGAGCTTTCCGGCCTGACGCACAGCGCCATCAGCACCATTGAGCAGGACAAGGTCAGCCCGGCCGTCAGCACCCTGCAAAAACTGCTGAAGGTTTATGGCCTGTCGCTGTCCGAATTTTTTGCCGATAGGGTGCAGGATGAGCAGCCGAAGGTGGTGATCGATGCGCACGAGCTGATCGACATTGGCAGCCAGGGCGTTTCACTACGCCTGATCCACAACGGTAACCCGCAGCGCACGCTGGCGATGCTGCTGGAGACCTATCAACCCGGCGCGACCACCGGTGAAAAAATCCGTCATCAGGGCGAAGAGACCGGCACGCTGCTGGAGGGGGAGATCATCCTGACCATCAGCGGCCAGAGTTATCCGCTGCACGCCGGGCAGAGCTACGTCATCAACACCAGCCTCCCGCACAGCTTTACCAATTCGTCGAACCGGCCCTGCCGCATTATCAGCGCCCATACGCCGGCCACGTTTTAACAGGGAGACTGCATGGAACATATCAACAGCTACTACTCGGCCACCCGCAATGCGCACGATCCCTGGCCACGCCTCGAAGGGGCGATAGAGTGTGACGTTTGCGTGATTGGCGGCGGCTTTACCGGGCTGTCATCCGCGCTGTTTCTCACCGAGGCAGGATATGATGTGGTGCTGCTGGAGGCCGCACGCGTAGGATTTGGCGCCAGCGGGCGCAACGGCGGCCAGGTGGTGAACTCCTACAGTCGCGACGTTGATGTGATTGAGCAGCGCTACGGCAAAGAGAGCGCACGCCTGCTCGGCAGCATGATGTTCGAGGGCGCAGCGATTATCCGTGACCGCATCGACCGCTACGCCATCAGCTGTGATTACCGCCCCGGCGGCATTTTTGCCGCGTTAAACAACCGACAAATGCAGCACCTTAGCAGCCAGCACACGCTGTGGCAGCGCTACGGCAATCATGACCTTGAACTGCTCGACCAGACCGGTATTCGCCGGGAAGTGGGCAGCGATCGCTATGTCGGTGGCCTGCTGGACAAGCGCGGCGGCCATATTCACCCGCTCAATCTGGCGCTGGGTGAAGCCGAAGCCATTCGTCGCCACGGCGGGCGCATCTATGAGAACTCGGCGGTCACGGCGGTGAACTACGCTAACCCGCATCTGGTCCGTACCGAACAGGGCGAAGTGAAAGCCCGCTTTGTGATTTTTGCCGGCAATGCCTATCTGGCCCCGCACCTGGAACCCAGGCTGGCGAATAAAAGCCTGCCCTGCGGCTCGCAGATTGTCGCCACCGAGCCGCTGTCTGCGGACCAGGCGCTATCGCTGCTGCCGAACAACTGCTGCGTCGAGGACTGTAACTACCTGCTGGACTACTTCCGCCTGACCGCCGATAACCGCCTGCTGTACGGCGGCGGGGTAATCTACGGCGCGCGCGATCCGGGCGATATTGATGCCCTGATCCGCCCGAAGCTGCTGAAAACCTTCCCGCAGCTGGCAGGGGTAAAATTTGACTTTGCGTGGAGCGGCAATTTTCTGTTGACCCTGTCGCGCATGCCGCAGTTCGGACGGCTGGAGAGCGGCGTTTACTATATGCAGGGTGACAGCGGGCACGGCGTGACCTGCACCCACCTGGCCGGGAAATTGATTGCAGAGGCGATGCGCGGCGATGCGGAGCGCTTTGATGCCTTTGCCAAACTGCCGCATCTGCCCTTCCCGGGCGGACGGCGGCTGCGCGTGCCGCTAACCGCAATAGGTGCCGCATGGTATGCGTTGCGCGACAGGCTGGGGGTTTAAGGGGCAACGTGGAAGTTTATGGGTCGATCGGAAAAGAAGATCGACCCCTACGGTTTGGAACCCGATCGCCTGTAGGGGCTGACCCTCTTTTCCGGTCAGCCCGTTGTTTTCAGTCAGCCCGTAATTTTACGCTAACGGCATCTTGTTCGGGTCGGGGTAGCGGTACTCGAAGCCCAGCTCGCGGCAGATTTTACTGCCGTCGATCAGCTTGCCCTTATTGCTGCTGTCATCGGCGAGGAAGGTCGGTGCTTCCAGCCCCAGCTGACGCGCCACCTGCGGGTAAAACTGCGCGCGCGCCGGATGCTGCGGTGCGCTGAGGTTGTAAATATGCCCGCCCTTCGGCGTTTGCAGCAGCAGTGTAATCGCCTCGATCACATCTTCCAGATGCACCAGGTTAACGCCCTGTGACCCGTTCGCCAGCCCGGTTTTTCCCGCGAGGAAACGTCCCGGATGGCGGTTAGGCCCCACCAGCCCGGCAAGGCGCAAAATATCCACCGAGGTATTAGGCAGATGGTGCAGCCAGCTCTCCAGGTCCTGTAAGGTGCGCCCGGCAACGCTCACCGGCTCAAGCGGCGTGCTCTCTTTGGTGTTACCCACGCTGTCGCCGTAGACAGAGGTAGAGCTGGTGAAAATAATGCGCGGCACGCTGAAGGCCAGCGCGCTGTCCACCAGCTGCTGTACTGCCAACTGATAGCTCTCACCACCTGACGCGGTTCTGCTGGCCGGTAACGTAATCACCAGGGCATCAACGTGGCTGAGCAGTGACTCCAGATCCTCAGACTCGCAGATAAGCTCCGGCGTCAGCTCCAGCAGATAGCTGTCGATACCGCTCATCCGTGCCGCCGCTACCCCGTCCTGGGTGGTTTTCGTGCCGGTCACCTGCCAGCCAGCCGCCGTCAGCGACATGGCCAGCGGCATGCCCAGCCACCCCAGCCCGACTATCGCAACTTTTTTCATCCCTTTACTCCTTTGAACTCACACCGTCAGAGCTTCAGGCTACGCCAGCCTGAAGTCAGTGACAACTGCCGGTTGATAAGAGAATCTTTCAACATTGACAAAAAAGGGTTGCGCCACGCGCCCATTCTGGTTAGGTTATTTGTCACGATATGAATATCCATTCATCCAAGAGAATTTTATGACACGCGTTCAGTTCAATCACCATCATCACCATCACCCTGACTAGTCTTTCAGGCGATGTGTGCTGGAAGACGATCAGGATCTTCCAGTGGTGCAGAACGCGAAATCAGCCCCCGGAAGATCGCCTTCCGGGGGCTTTTTTTTGGCCCGATGAAATTGAAACGCTGGCATAGTGAACTTAAGCAGACAGGAAAAGAGGATTATCCCCGATGTTAGATAACACCCGTTTACGCATAGCTATGCAGAAATCAGGCCGTTTAAGCGATGAATCACGCGAATTGCTCGCGCGCTGCGGCATCAAAATCAATCTGCAGCAGCAGCGCCTGATCGCGTTTGCCGAGAACATGCCGATTGATATTCTGCGCGTGCGCGATGACGATATCCCGGGCCTGGTGATGGATGGTGTGGTTGACCTCGGCATCATTGGTGAAAACGTGCTGGAAGAAGAGCTGCTGACCCGTCGTGCTCAGGGCGAAGACCCGCGCTATTTCACCCTGCGCCGTCTGGACTTCGGCGGCTGCCGCCTGTCGCTGGCGATGTCGGTTGATGACGAATATACCGGCCCGCAGTGTTTACAAAACTCCCGCATTGCCACCTCTTACCCGCACCTGCTGAAAAAGTACCTCGACAAGCAGGGCGTCAGCTTCAAATCCTGCCTGTTGAACGGTTCTGTTGAAGTGGCTCCGCGCGCCGGTCTGGCCGATGCCATCTGTGACCTGGTATCAACCGGCGCCACGCTGGAAGCCAACGGTCTGCGCGAAGTGGAAGTCATTTACCGCTCGAAGGCCTGCCTGATCCAGCGCGATGGCGAAATGCCGGCTGCCAAGCAGGAGCTGATCGACAAACTAATGACGCGTATTCAGGGTGTGATCCAGGCGCGTGAATCGAAGTACATCATGCTGCACGCGCCGGGCGAACGTCTGGAAGACATCATTGCCCTGCTGCCGGGGGCCGAGCGCCCTACCGTACTGCCGCTGGCGGGTGATAAGAGCCGCGTGGCGATGCACATGGTCAGCAGCGAAACGCTGTTCTGGGAAACCATGGAAAAACTCAAAGCCCTGGGTGCCAGCTCGATTCTGGTGCTGCCGATTGAGAAGATGATGGAGTAATTCGATGGCGACCCTGATGACCCCCATTAGCTGGCAGCAGTGCAGCGCGGAAGAGCAGCAGGCGCTGCTGATGCGCCCGGCGATCTCTGCCTCTGAAAGCATTACTGCCACCGTGCGTGGCATTCTTGAAAAGGTAAAAGCCGAGGGCGACGACGCGCTGCGCTACTACAGTGCCACCTTCGATAAAACTCAGGTGGATGCCCTGCGCGTCAGCGAGCAGCAGATTGCCGATGCCTGCGCGCGACTGGGTGATGAGATCAAACAGGCGATGGCCGTCGCGGTCGCCAACATCGATAAATTCCACGTGGCGCAGATGCTGCCAGCGGTTGATATTGAAACGCAGCCGGGCGTGCGCTGCCAGCAGATTACGCGCCCGGTCGCTTCTGTCGGGCTCTATATTCCCGGCGGTTCTGCCCCGCTCTTCTCCACCGTGCTGATGCTGGCAACCCCGGCACGCATTGCCGGATGTGGCCGCGTGGTGCTGTGCTCGCCTCCGCCGATTGCCGATGAAATTCTCTATGCCGCTAAGCTGTGCGGCGTGCAGGAAGTGTTTCAGGTTGGCGGGGCGCAGGCGATTGCCGCCCTCGCCCTCGGCACTGAATCAGTGCCGAAGGTCGACAAAATCTTTGGCCCGGGCAATGCGTATGTGACCGAGGCCAAACGCCAGGTCAGCCAGCGCCTGGACGGTGCAGCAATTGATATGCCGGCAGGGCCTTCCGAAGTGCTGGTGATAGCCGATGAGGGCGCCACGCCGGACTTCGTCGCTTCCGACCTGCTGTCACAGGCCGAGCACGGCCCTGATTCACAGGTGATCCTGCTGACCCCTTCGCTGCCGATGGCAGAAGCAGTAGCGCAGGCCGTCGAACGCCAGCTGGCCGAACTGCCACGCGCCGCCACCGCGGCGAAAGCGCTGGAGAGCAGCCGCCTGATTGTGGCACGCGATCTGCAGCAGTGCGTCGAGATCAGCAACCGCTACGGCCCGGAGCATCTGATTATTCAGACGCGCCGCGCGCGGGACCTGGTCGACAGCATTACCAGCGCCGGTTCGGTATTTCTTGGTGACTGGTCACCGGAATCCGCTGGCGACTATGCCTCCGGCACCAACCACGTGCTGCCGACCTATGGCTATACCGCCACCTGCTCAAGCCTGGGGCTGGCTGATTTCCAGAAGCGCATGACGGTGCAGGAGCTGACGCCTGCCGGCTTTATGGGGCTGGCCGCCACCATTGAGACGCTGGCCGCGGCCGAACAGTTAACCGCCCACAAAAATGCCGTCACCCTGCGCGTGGCCGCACTGAAGGAGAAGCCATGAGCAGCACAATTCAGGACCTGGCCCGCGCTAACGTGCGCGCCCTGACCCCTTACCAGTCTGCGCGCCGCCTTGGTGGTAACGGCGACGTGTGGCTGAATGCCAATGAATATCCGCTGGCCGTGCCGTTTGAGCTCAGCCAGCAGACGCTGAACCGCTACCCGGAGTGCCAGCCAAAGTTGGTGATTGAACGCTACGCCGCCTATGCCGGACTGACGCCTGAACAGGTGCTGGTGAGCCGCGGCGCGGATGAAGGCATCGAGCTGCTGATGCGCGCCTTCTGCGAGCCGGGCCAGGACGCAGTACTGTTCTGCCCGCCGACCTACGGTATGTACAGCGTCAGCGCGGAAACCATCGGCATTGAATATCGCACGGTGGAAGCAGGTGAAGACTGGCAGTTGAACCTGCCGGCGATTGCCGACCAGCTGGACGGGGTGAAGCTGGTGTACGTGTGCAGCCCAAACAACCCAACCGGTAACCTCATCAACCCGGAAGACCTGCGTCAGCTGCTGGAGATGACCCAGGGCACAGCGCTGGTGGTGGCGGATGAAGCCTATATCGAGTTCTGCCCGCAGGCGTCACTCGCCGGCTGGCTGAAGGATTATCCGCACCTGGTGATCTTACGCACGCTGTCGAAAGCCTTTGCGCTCGCCGGGCTGCGCTGCGGTTTCACCCTTGCCAGCGCCGAGGTGATCGCGCTGCTGATGAAGGTGATCGCGCCTTATCCGCTCTCTACTCCTGTCGCCGATATCGCTGGTCAGGCCTTGAGCGACCAGGGCATCGCCCTGATGCGCCAGCACGTCGCCGGGCTGATCGCCACCCGCGAGCAGCTGATTGCCGACCTGCGCAGCCTCGACTGCGTTGAGCAGGTGTATGAGAGCGACACTAACTATATTCTGGCGCGCTTTACCGCTTCCAGTCAGGTGTTTAAAACGCTGTGGGACCAGGGCATTATTCTGCGTGACCAGAATAAGCAGCCCGGCCTGGCTGGCTGCCTGCGCATTTCCATCGGCACCCGTGAAGAGTGCCAGCGCGCCGTTGCCGCATTGAAATCATTACCCGGTACCCCCGTTTCTCAGGAGCAAGCATGAGTCAGAAAGTCCTCTTTATCGATCGCGATGGCACCCTTATTTCTGAGCCGCCGCAAGATTATCAGGTCGACCGCATGGACAAACTGGCCTTCGAGCCGGACGTGATCCCGGCCCTGCTGTCGTTACAAAAAGCGGGCTATCAGCTGGTGATGATCACCAATCAGGATGGTCTGGGCACCCGCAGCTTCCCGCAGGCGGATTTTGACGGCCCGCATAATCTGATGATGCAGATCCTCAGCTCGCAGGGCGTAAAGTTCGACGACATTCTGATCTGCCCGCACCTGCCGGAAGATAACTGCGACTGCCGCAAGCCGAAAACCAAAATGGTGGAGGCCTGGCTGGCCGAAGGCGCGATTGATACCGCCAACAGCTATGTGATTGGTGACCGTGCCACCGACGTAGAGCTGGCGCAGAATATGGGCATTACCGGTCTGCTGTACGGTAAAGATCTTAACTGGAACGCTATCGAGCAGCAGCTGACTAAACGCGATCGCTATGCGCTGGTGCAGCGCAACACCAAAGAGACGCAGATTAAAGTTGAAGTGTGGCTGGACCGCGAAGGCGAGAGCAAAATCAACACCGGCGTTGGCTTCTTCGATCATATGCTCGACCAGATCTCCACCCACGGCGGCTTCCGTATGAACATTGATGTAAAGGGCGACCTGTACATTGATGACCATCACACCGTGGAAGACACCGGTCTGGCACTGGGCGAAGCCTTGCTGAAAGCGCTGGGCGACAAACGCGGCATTGGCCGTTTCGGCTTTGTCCTGCCAATGGACGAGTGCCTGGCACGCTGCGCGCTGGATATCTCCGGCCGCCCGCACCTTGAATATAAAGCTGAGTTCAGCTATCAGCGCGTGGGGGACCTGAGCACCGAGATGGTCGAGCACTTCTTCAGCTCGCTCTCTTACACCATGGCCAGCACCCTGCACCTGCGCACCAAAGGCAAAAACGACCATCACCGCGTCGAAAGCCTGTTTAAGGCCTTTGGCCGCACGCTGCGCCAGGCGATCCGCGTGGAAGGCAACACCCTGCCAAGCTCGAAAGGAGTGCTGTGATGGATGTGGTGATCCTCGATACCGGCTGCGCCAACCTCTCTTCAGTGAAGTGGGCGGTGCAGCGCCTCGGCTATCAGCCGCAGGTCAGTAAGGAAGCCGATATTGTCCTGAATGCCGACAAGCTGTTTTTACCGGGCGTCGGCACCGCACAGGCGGCGATGGACCAGCTGCGCGAGCGCGAGCTGATTGAGCTGATCAAAGCCTGTACTCAGCCCGTGCTGGGTATCTGCCTCGGCATGCAGCTGCTCGGCTCACAGAGCGACGAGAGCGGCGGCATCTCTACGCTGAATATCATCGAACACCCGGTTGAGCGTATGCAGGATCTCGGCCTGCCGCTGCCGCATATGGGCTGGAACCAGATCGCCTCGCAGGCGGGCAATCACCTGTTTCGCGGCATCGACGACGGCGCCTACTTCTACTTTGTGCACGGCTACGCCATGCCGGTGAATGAATTCACCATCGCGCAGTGCCACTACGGCGCAGCGTTTACCGCCGCGGTACAGAAAGATAACTTCTTCGGCGTGCAGTTCCACCCGGAGCGTTCCGGTGCCGCTGGTGCGCAGCTGTTGAAAAATTTCCTGGAGATGTAACGGATGATTATCCCGGCGTTAGATTTAATTGATGGCAAGGTAGTCCGCCTGCATCAGGGCGATTACGGCCAGCAGCGCGACTATGGGAGCGACCCGCTGCCGCGCCTGCAGGATTATCAGGCCCAGGGCGCAGAAGTGCTGCACCTGGTTGACCTGACCGGTGCGAAAGATCCGGCTGCGCGCCAGATCCCCCTGCTCACCAGGCTGCTGGCGGGCGTGTCCGTGCCGGTGCAGGTGGGCGGCGGTATTCGCACTCAAGAGGATGTGGAAGCCCTGCTCAAAGCTGGCGCCACGCGCGTGGTAGTAGGTTCTACCGCGGTGAAACAGCCGCAGGAGGTGCAGCAGTGGTTCAAGCAGTACGGCGCGGAAGCGATTGTACTGGCGCTGGACGTGCGCATTGATGCGGATAACCGCAAAGAAGTGGCGATCAGCGGCTGGCAGGAAGCCAGCGGCATCACGCTGGAAGAGGTGATCGAGCAGTTTCTGCCGTTCGGCCTGAAGCACGTGCTGTGCACCGATATTTCCCGCGACGGCACGCTGAGCGGCTCTAACGTTGCGCTGTACCGTGAAGTTGCCGCGCGCTATCCGCAGATTGCCTTCCAGTCCTCCGGCGGCATCGGCTCGCTGGATGATATTGCGGCCCTGCGCGGCTGCGGTGCACAGGGGGTGATTGTCGGTCGCGCCCTGCTGGAAAATAAATTTACCGTATCGGAGGCGATTTCATGCTGGCAAAACGGATAATCCCCTGCCTTGACGTGCGTGACGGCCAGGTGGTCAAAGGCGTGCAGTTCCGCAACCACGAGATTATCGGTGACATCGTGCCGCTGGCGCAGCGCTATGCGCAGGAAGGCGCCGACGAGCTGGTGTTTTATGATATCACCGCCTCCAGCGATGGCCGCGTGGTGGACAAAAGCTGGATCTCGCGCGTGGCAGAAGTGATTGATATCCCCTTCTGCGTGGCGGGCGGTATCAGGTCGGTGGAAGACGCCGCCCTGCTGCTCTCCTACGGCGCAGATAAGATCTCCATCAACTCCCCGGCGCTTGCCGACCCGGAGCTGATCACCCGCCTGGCGGATCGCTTTGGCGTGCAGTGCATCGTGGTGGGCATCGATACCTGGTATGACAGCGAAAGCGGCAAATACCACGTTAATCAATACACCGGCGATGAGAGCCGTACCAAAGTGACCACCTGGGAAACCCTCGACTGGGTGGACGAAGTGCAGAAACGCGGCGCAGGCGAGATCGTCCTCAACATGATGAACCAGGACGGGGTGCGTAACGGCTACGACCTGGTGCAGCTGCAAAAGGTGCGCGCGCGCTGTAAGGTGCCGCTGATTGCCTCCGGCGGCGCGGGCACCATGGAACATTTCCATCAAGCCTTCCGGGATGCGGACGTTGATGGCGCGCTGGCCGCCTCGGTGTTCCATAAACAGATTATTAATATCGGCGAACTGAAAACGTTCCTGATTGAAAAAGGTGTGGAGATTCGCGTGTGTTAACAGAACAACAGCTCTCCCAGCTGGACTGGGTAAAAACCGACGGTATGATGCCGGCCGTAGTCCAGCACGCCGTTTCTGGCGAAGTGCTGATGCACGGCTATATGAACCAGCAAGCGCTGGATAAGACGCTGGCAACGGGTAAGGTGACCTTCTGGTCGCGCACCAAACAGCGCCTGTGGACCAAGGGGGAAAGCTCTGAGCACTTCCTTAACGTGGTCAGCATCACCCCTGACTGTGATAACGACACGCTGCTGGTGCTGGCCAACCCGGTTGGCCCGACCTGCCACCTTGGCACCTCCAGCTGCTTCTCACCTGCCGCATCTGACTGGACATTCCTCTATCAGCTGGAGCAGGTGCTGGCAGAGCGCAAGCACGCCGACCCAAAAAGCTCCTATACCGCCAGCCTGTATGCCAGCGGCACTAAGCGCATTGCGCAGAAAGTCGGTGAGGAAGGCGTTGAGGTTGCGCTGGCCGCCACCGTCAACGATCGCCACGAGCTGACCAACGAAGCGTCGGACCTGGTCTATCATCTTCTGGTGCTGCTGCAGGACCAGGATCTTAACCTGTCGACGGTAATTGAGAACCTGCGCCAGCGCCATAAGTAGGCTGCCGCAGTTCTGACGCTAATAAAAAAGGCCGGGAATTCCCGGCCTTCTGTTAGATATTTAAGAGTTAGCTGCTTTTTCGCAAGCGATAGCTGGCGCTGACATTGCGGCCAATCACTATCGCTGAACCCACTACCCCACCAAGAATAATCGCCAGCAGCATCACCAGCGTCTTTTTCGGGCTATCGCGGCGGATAGGCAAATCGGCGGTAGAGATGTATCGGTACGACTGCAGATGCGACAGGTCTATTTTCATATGCGTCACGGCCAGCAAAGCGCTCTGCGTGTCGTAATAAGACTGATCGTACACTAATGGTTTAGTCGCCTCGTTCTGAATCATTGACTGCAGTGCGCTGCTGCCCAGCAGGTAGAGGGTATCGTCAGAGAGACGTTCAGCCTGATTCAGCTGTGCACTCTTCACCCCGGAGGCTTCTGCAATCGTCAGCGCCTGTTTGATGGCGTCCATACGCTGCTGTTTTTTATCGATCGCCACCTGCTTCAGCGTATCCAGCGCGCTGGAAAGCTCATTGGTTTTCACACTCAGCGTACGGCGAAGATCGGCGGTGTAGCCGTCGACGATTTTATCGTTGATCTGCTCGATATACTTGGTCAGCTGCGCCTGTGCATCTTTGGCAGTGGGCGCGGTGTAAGCAATGCTGAGCTGGTCATTACTGCCCTTCACCACCTGATCCACTTTCAGCATCTGGGGTTCTTCCAGATTACGCAACGCTGATGACAGCGCCGCCATAGATGCAGCAAAGCGACCGAAGAACTGGTTTTGCAGATCGGGAAGTGACGGTTTATCACCTGGCGTTTGCGTATACAGCACGCTGAGAGAGGCGTTGTAGTTAGCAATCATACCTGACGTTGGAGTAGCAACAATGGCGGTGGAGGTCCATTTTTCTTTCGCGACAAACAGGTAGATGCCTGCCAGCACCATGGCCACGATCACACTGATGATAATGGTTTTTTTGCCGTTCCATAGCTGAGCAATAACTTCCAGTAAATCGATTTCATCGGCTGTGTTGGAAAAGTTCTGGTGACGCGAGGACAGCTCAACATTTTTATTATCGGGGTTCATATAATCAGTAAACTCTGCGCAAAAGAAAATAAGATAAAACTCAGGCGATGGCTGACTAAATGTAGAGGAGTTTGGCGGGAAACGCTATGGATAGATTCTTAAAACGAGGTAAGAAACCTCCCGCATTGCGGGAGGTTAGAGCAAAACTTAATCGAGCCACTCAGTGTGGAACACACCGTCTTTATCAGTACGCTTATAAGTATGCGCACCGAAGTAGTCACGCTGCGCCTGGATCAGGTTTGCCGGCAGTACCGCTGAACGGTAGCTGTCATAGTAAGCGATAGCCGCAGAGAAGGTCGGAGTCGGGATACCGTTCTGCACAGCATAAGCTACCACGTCACGCAGTGCCTGCTGGTACTCATCCGCGATGTTCTTGAAGTACGGCGCCAGCAGCAGGTTCGCGATGTCCGCATCTTCAGCATAAGCATCGGTGATTTTCTGCAGGAACTGGGCACGGATGATGCAGCCCGCACGGAAGATCTTAGCAATCTCACCGTAGTGCAGGTTCCAGTTGTTCTCGGTAGACGCCGCTTTCAGCTGGGAGAAGCCCTGAGCGTAAGAGACGATTTTACCCAGATACAGGGCGCGACGTACCTTCTCAACGAACTCCGCTTTATCACCGCTTACCGCCTGAACTTTCGGACCGCTCAGTACTTTGGAAGCCGCAACGCGCTGGGTTTTCAGGGAAGAGAGGTAACGAGCGAATACGGACTCGGTGATCAGCGACAGCGGCTCGCCAAGGTCCAGAGAGCTCTGGCTGGTCCACTTACCGGTCCCTTTATTCGCGGCTTCATCCAGAATCACATCAACCAGGTAGTTACCTTCTTCATCTTTCTTGGTGAAGATATCTTTGGTGATGTCGATCAGGTAGCTGCTCAGCTCGCCTTCGTTCCACTCGCTGAAGGTCTTAGCCAACTCTTCGTTGCTCAGGTTCAGCGCACCTTTCAGCAGTGAGTAGGCTTCAGCAATCAGCTGCATGTCGCCGTACTCAATACCGTTGTGCACCATTTTCACATAGTGACCAGCACCGTCCGGCCCCATGTAAGCGACGCAGGCTTCACCTTCTGCAACCGCCGCGATCTCGGTCAGGATTGGCGCAACCAGCTCGTAAGCTTCTTTCTGACCACCAGGCATGATGGAAGGACCTTTCAGAGCGCCCTCCTCGCCACCGGACACGCCGGTGCCGATGAAGTTGAAGCCCTGCTCAGACAGTTCGCGGTTACGGCGAATGGTGTCTTTATAGAAGGTGTTACCACCATCAATCAGGATGTCACCTTTATCGAGGTGCGGAGTCAGGGAGGCGATGGTTTTGTCGGTGGCTTCACCGGCCTGCACCATCAGAAGGATACGACGAGGTTTTTCCAGAGAGTCAACAAACTCTTCGATGCTGTAGTGCGGAACCAGTTTCTTACCTGGGTTCTCTGCCACGACTTCATCGGTTTTTTCACGCGAGCGGTTGAAGATAGAAACTGTGTAGCCACGGCTCTCAATGTTGAGTGCCAGATTACGGCCCATCACAGCCATACCTACAACGCCGATCTGTTGCTTGGACATACCTACTCCTGTCTGTTGAAAAGCTTTGGCAGTACTAATCTGCCGTTCTAAGCGTAGGAAGATATTAACTCAGATAATTACAAATATGATAGCGATTGATGCGATAGAAAATGACCACTTACAAATTGGTGTTTATTTATCCAGAAGCATCTTGAAAAGTAGGGGTATGAATAAAATCAATACAAATAGGTATATCTAATGGTTATTCATATCCAAAAGGATTCTTAACTTGCCAGTTCCAACCATCAGCGATCATTGCGTGCAAATCTCTTTTAGCAGTCCAATCTAAAACAGAATTAGCTTTGGCTGGATTTGACCAACATTCAGCAACATCACCAACTCTGCGCTCAACAAATTTTACAGGTAGCTTTTTTCCAGTTATTTTTTCGAAGCAGTCAACTACTTCTAAAACAGAATAAGCTTTACCAGTACCTAAATTAAAGCAAAAAAAGCCACCGACATTGCAATGCTTTAACGCAGCCACATGACCTTCTGCTAAATCCATAACATGAATAAAGTCGCGTACGCCTGTACCATCAATAGTTGGATAATCTGAACCGTAAATATTCAAATATTTTAATTTTCCTACTGCGACTTGATAGATAAATGGAACTAGGTTATTAGGGATACCAACGGGACTTTCTCCGATTAGACCTGAAGGATGTGCGCCAACGGGATTAAAGTATCTGAGATTGATTACAGTTACATCGGGGTTTGCCTTCTGATAATCAAAGAGTACCCGCTCACAAAAAAACTTGCTTGTCCCGTAAGGGTTTGTAGTACCACCGGACTTTGCATTTTCATCTAATGGGATATATTCAGGATCACCATAAACAGTGGCAGAAGAGCTAAATATTATTTTTTTAACTTTAAACTCTGTCATGCAGCGCATCAAATTTAATGTACCCACAAGATTAGAATTGTAATACTCTAATGGTTGTAGCGTTGATTGTGAGACCGATTTTAAACCAGCGAAATGAATTATACTTGTGATGTTTTTTTCAATAAAAAAATTTCGTAATGAGGGAAAATCACAAATATCAACATCATAAAAGTCAAAGTCTTTTCCAGTAATAGTCTTTAACCGAGATTTAACTTTTCGCGAAGAATTTATAAAGTTGTCTATCACATGAATATCATGAAAATCCTTGGAGAGTGCCGCGATAGTGTGAGACCCAATATATCCGGCGCCACCCGTAACCAATAAAGCCATAACTACTCCCAAGTATTTTTTAAGAGATTTTTTATTTGAACCAGATAATTATCAATAACAATTCTTTCATCGAATTGTGCTGTCACCTTCTCACGCCCCTTTATTCCCATCGCAATCCTTTCAGAGTGGCTTAGATTAATAATAGCTTCCATTTTAAAAGTCAAATCGTCAGCAGAACCGGGTTTGCATAAGTAACCATTAACACCATCATCTACTGTATCCCTACATCCAACATTATTGGTAGTGACAATGGGTTTACCCATAGCAGCACCTTCAAGTAAAGATTTAGGAACTCCCTCACGATAGAAAGAAGGCAAAACTATGCAATCAGTCGATTTTAAAATAAATTCAACATTGTCAGTCTTACCCAAGTATTGGATAAAGCCATCCTGAACCCATGCATCAACTTTTTGTTTAGAAACCGACCTCGAATTACTTTCATCCAGGAAACCAATTAATTGAAATTTGACAGAATCACCATACTTTCTTTTTAATGTTTTTGCTGCTTCGGCATATTCGTAAACACCTTTATCAATAAGCATACGTGCGACCAAGCTGAATACAACATTACCGTCATCTGGAGCAACAGATAAAGCAAACCTGTCAAGGTCCACTCCAGAACCTGGCAATACGGCCGAGTTTTTCAAAACAATATGCGAATCCTGAAACAGTTTATAGTCTTCCTGGTTTTGGAAGAAAACAAAATCAGCCTTCGACTGACTAAACTTATATAAAAACTTAACAAACTTAGTTAAAAGATCGTTCTTTATAAATACAGCACCTAAACCTGCGATATTGTTAATAACTTTTATTTTATTTAACTTTGCTGCAAGTGTGCTGTAAATGTTATTTTTAGGAGTAAAGTTTAAAACAACTGAAACCCCCAACCTCCGATATAAAGTATAAAAAAAATAGAAAGTTAAGAGATCCTTGACTGGATTAGTCCCTCCCTTATCGATCATAATGTTGAAATGATCACAACCTAACTCGATCAGTTTATCAGAATATTCATCACTTGGTGATAGTATCACTACTTTATAATCACTATTTAATAGTGCCTTAATAGTATTTTTTCTAAAGTTGTAAATATACCAGCTTGTGTTAGCCGTAATTGCCACAGTATGTAATTTCATATTGAACTCAGTGATAAATTTCAATCCATTTTGTTACTATGTTATTTATCGAAAAAATATCATCAACCCTTTTTCTAGCTGCAAAGGAGTGAATACTCAATTCATTTTCGTCCATTTTCAAAGCTGATTTAATCCCTTCAGCAAGGGGCTGGGGTGATTTTACGGGCACGATTATCCCCGTATCTCCTAATATCTCTCCCACTCCACCACAGTTTGTAGTTACCACAAATGTTTCACATGCCATAGCTTCGCCGACAACTAATGGCAAACCCTCCCACGCTGATGACAATACGAACAAATCAGCTGCACTAATTAAAAGAGGAATGTCGTGTCGTAGTCCAAGAAAGTGAACATTATTATTCAACTTTAGTTCTTTTGACAACTCCTTGACCTCATCAAATAATTCTCCATGACCTGCAATAATAAGATGAACTGATAAATTCTCAGCATTAATAATTTTTAACGCGTGAAGCAAATTAGGGTAATCTTTGGCTGTAGTGAAGCGTCCAACTGCTAGAAGCAACCTAACATCTTCTTTAAGATTTAATTCACTATAGATAGTTAATTTGGCATTTTGTATCTTTTTTATTGATGTAGTGTCAATACCGTTATAAACAAGTTTAATCTTGTTTTTTGGAACTGCTCTTCTTTTAACAGCCTCATCAACCGCATCCTGACTAACATTTGTTGTAATATTAGCGAGAAAATCAGTAATTCTGTAAAGCATCATCCTTATGCGGCCACCTTCATGCCTACTGTGAGCAGAGCAAATTAACTTTTTAATACTCACGAACAATCTAGTTAAGCGGCACATAATGTTTGCATGAAATAAGTGGCTATGCACTACGTCTGGATTATTATTTTTTATTATTTTACATAATTTCAAATAGCAAACAAATATCGATAGTGGGTTCTTTTTCATGCCCAATTCGTAAACTCTAACATTTCTCTGCTTCGGCAATACAATTGGATTGTCCAATAAAGATACAAGCACGATATCATGTCCTAATTCTGACATTTTATCGGCGAGAAGGCATACTTGTTTTTCAGCACCTCCCATTTTTAAGCCAGTTATAACATAAGTAATGTTCACGAAAATTCCTAGTTTATCAAATCGGTAACAAATTTTTCTGAATTAAAAAGATAAGCGTATTCAGAAGCACTGATTGCAAATTTCCCCTTACATTCTTTAATGGTTTTTAAATCAGAAAGTAGGGTTTCAACATTACTAAAATAAAAACCATTCTTACCAACGGTAATCGCCTCTATAATTCCATACCTAGATGGGCCGATAACCGGAACGCCGAGTGCTGAACTTTCTATAAATGTTAACCCAAAAGCTTCAGGCTCGTTAGGTAATAACCAAAAAGCATCGTATTTGTTGAAGTTTATAACTTCTACCATGGACAACCTATCTAATTTTGGATGAAAATTTATTGTTTTATCTAATCCAAGACTGTTTACAATTTTAACCAACTCACTTTTAAAACTTCCTTCTCCATAAACATCCCAAGAAATAAGCGGATTTAACTTTAGGGCTTCTAAGTAAATTTTAACCATATCCTCATAACCTTTTCTTTTCTCAATCCGTGAGAAAGAAACAAGCTTAGTAATATCAGAATTAGTAGTAATTTCATGATTTAATGATGTAAATGTTTTTTTTGCCACAGTAATAAAGTCATAACTAAGTCCTGCATAGCTTACAATTGCCTTAGCGGTATCGATCTTTTCATTATGAAATGAATTAATTGTTCTATCTTTAACAAAATGACTAACGAAAACTATTTTTTTACAAGCTTTAACAAACCTGGAATAGAAGAATCTCATTCCAATAAACTTATTTTTTCTTGTGCAATCATTATAAACAATATCTACTTCTGTACCATGAACTATATATACACTTTTGCGCATAATTTTTTTTGAATTTGCCAAACCCAATATGTATGCAGATCGTAAATCATTAACAACAATTAGATCGTAATTTTTGAATAGAATATGCACCAAGACTGGTATATAAAAGAATGGCCATATTAGTGAATATAAATTTTTAAGCCATTTTACTTTGGGATTAGAACAAAAAACATAGCACTCAATGTTCTGCCGTTGTAGATCACCATAGATTTGCTGTGCAACAACACCAGCGCCGCCTAAATGATAAGGGTATAACTCGTCTGTTAATAGTAATAACTTCATCTTAATATTTACTCTGGGCAAAAATTCGGATCAAATTGTTGAATAACGTCGCACTTGCCTTTTTTAAGTTGAGGCAGATCAACAAAACTACCGGAAATGAGTTCAGCATAAAAGAACTTTGGCTGATAGAAATCATAAGTATAGTATGGATTTGTTATATTTCTATAGAAAACGGCTATAGAAATAACAATTAGATAAGGCAGTACGATGTTACTCAACTTTATTAAGTTACTAGCATTAAAAACGACTAATCCACAAACGCTAACTAATGGAAAAATATAATAAAGAAGCCTTTGTAAAAATGGGGCAAAATAAAAAACAAAGTGTAGCAAGAAAAAGTAAAATACACTTGAAAGCAATATGTTTAGTTTCTGGTTAGTATGAAAGGATTTGAGCCGAGATAATAAATAGATCATTAAAATGGCTATTATATCAGTTATCATGAAAAAGCCGAGTTTAATTTCACTACTCATCTTTTCTACATAAGTTGTAAGCTTAGCCTGAATTAGACTTGGTAAAAAACCACCTATTGCTGACAAAATGAAGGGCATAGAAGATAATAATAGTATTAACAGCACAGAATATAAACTGTATTTAACAATTTTGTGTTGGGTCAAACCTTGTTTTATTAGAAATATTATAGGTAATATCAAAATGCTGGATAAATGGAATGTTGCTGCAAGAACACAACTAAAAAAAATTTTCTTGGTTGAGGAATTGTTCAGATCAGCTAAAACAGGTAGCATTATAGTCAGCGCAGCAAGTTGACGTATAGCATCATTAAATAATGGAAGCAAAAAAAGAACCATCATAAGCATTAATAACGAACGGTTAAACCGCATATTAGTATTTTTTATAAACTTTGCAAAGCTGATTACAAAAAAAAATGTGATAACTAGAATGACTACATGGAAATTATTAATTCTGAATAATGATCCTATAATATACATTATTAGAACAAAGCCGGGTTCATACGGTAAAAAATCCACTGGGAACCCGTTATTATAAATTTCTTGATAGTGCTTATTATAGTTTATCCAATCAATACCATTGAAGTAAGAACCTGATATTATTACAAACAGAACGAATAATGAGAATTGATAAGCAACTCGCTTATAAACACCTCGTTCCAGAAGAGAGGTCACTGCCAATATAAAGGCCGAAATAATCCAGTACATGATAACCTCTATTATTACCGTGGTAAATATGACTTCAAAAAATGTATAAACCTCATTATTTGAGGTGCATTGTAAAAAAACCGATATACCTTTTGTTTTAAGGTGGGCCTGTTATTGGAAATAATTCCTTTAATGACCGCTCTTTTGAAGAGCGAGTATTTTCCTTCAAAGAGATATCGAGTAGCCATATTTAGATACACTGCTGTAATTTTTCTATCGAAATAATGGTCATATCCCGGAATTTGATTTTTTGTTTTTTTGAGCAGTTTAGCTATTTGTAGGTGTCTGATAGTGAACTTATTTATATCATTTTTAATTGACTCTGACCAAGATCCAACTGATTCCAGCCTATATACAGATAACGTTTCAGCTAAATATATTCCTTTATTTTTAGTTCCATACAATTCTAGAAACAAATCTCCAACTGGTGCTGTAGTAAACCAAGTAGGAAGATCATGAATGATTTCGCAGCTGAACATATATGAGCTAGTTGGCGCAAATTGTCCAGTGACTGAAAGGATGTCTTTTAGATCAAAAAGCTTTGTTTCGTTACCATAATCAAAATGAACAACTCTTTTCTCACCAGTTTCCATAAAAGCTCTGTGTGTACAAAAAAATATTCCATCTGATGCTGATAGTAGATCTACCTGTTTTTGTAATTTATAATTATCGATCCAATAGTCATCACCTTCACAAAACGCAATCCACTGCCCTTTAGCCATTGAAAGCACTGAAAGAATGTTTGCATTAGCACCAACATTCTCTTCATGTTCAATGCATCGAATAATGTCTGAATAATTTTTTGTATATTCTTTTATAATATGGCTAGTGTTGTCAGAGCTAGCATCATTGCCGATAATAATTTCATATTTGAACGTTGTGCTTTGAGAAAGAAAACTATCCAACGCTTCTGGTAAATATCTGGCTTGATTATACGTAATACAGCATATCGAAACTGTAATTTCATTGTCATCTGTAAACATAGGGTTGCTATATTTAACGCAAGCACTCATAGCACATTGCCTTCTAAATCAGATAAAAACCTTCTCTCCAATTCTAAAAGATTTTTTTTTCGGGATTTTATAAATTTCAAAGGGTTTCCTGCATATATACAGAATGCAGCGCAGTTTTCTTTGACTAAAGAAAGGGACCCTATAGCTACTCCATCTTGCATCGTAACGCCCGGCAGTATTACAGTTCCGCTACCTACAATAGAGTGTTTTCCTATTTTAACTGGTTTTGTAGTTACATTCGTATATTCCGTGGGTATCATAGGGCTTGTCATAAATTCGCCAGAATAATCATCATTACTGGAATATATTGATACCCTTGATGAAATATTGCAATAATCATTTAACTGTATTTCACCAGCACCTATTAATGAACTATATACACCTATATGCACATAGCTGCCAATGTAAATACCGTGAACTCCTGCTGAAAGTACGCAAAAGTCATCAATTCTGACATTATCAGAAATTGATATTCTTTCTGCACCGTAAATACTACACTTTTTCGAAATGCTTACGTTTACCCCGAGACTTTTAAAACCAATCGCTAACAATTCATCTCTATTCAAGATAGCCATTTTAGCATCCCTTTATGACAGATATTACTCTTGCAAAATCGAATTCATCCATATCATGATATATTGGTACACAGAGCACTTTGTCTGAAATAATATTCGCAAATGGTAAGTTTTCTTTTGAGGATGATTCAATTCCACGATACATCGGCATATTACTAATTAGAGGATAAAAATATCTGCGAGAGAGAATACCTTCGTCTTTAAGTCTCTGATAAAGTTCATCACGGTCAACTGGGAAATCATCTTCAATCAACACAGGAAAGTATGAAAAATTATTATTAGCATGGGTTGATAATGATGGAACTGTAATACCCTTAATAGAATTCAACGCCTGCCTATACTTATCACTGATGGACTTTCTTTTATTCATTGAGCTATCAATATGCTTAAGCTGAACTAGCCCAAAAGCAGCATTAATCTCACTCATTTTGCCATTAATTCCAGGTGCAGTAATGGTAAGTTCATCAGCAATACCAAAGTTTTTAAGGCGGTCTATTCTTAATTTTGTTTTCTCATCTTGGCAGATGATTGCACCACCTTCAAATGTATTAAAAACCTTCGTCGCATGGAAACTAAGTATCGACATATCACCAAAATTCAATACACTCTTCTCTTTATAGTTAATTCCAAATGCATGAGCAGCATCATATATCACTCGCAAGCCATAATTATCAGCTATTCGTTGAATTTCTTCGACATCACACGGGTTTGAATAACAGTGAACTGGCATTATGGCAGTCGTCTGAGGTGTTATTGCAGCCTCAATCTTTTTGGGGTCGATATTAAAACTAAGAGGGTCGATGTCGACGAAGACAGGTTTTAACCCATTCCATAGAATAGAGTGACTAGTTGCAACAAAAGAATATGGTGTTGTAATAACTTCACCACTGATTCTTAATGCTTGAAGTGCTGTAATTAGAGCAATGGTTGCATTGTTAAATAGGGATATGTATTTTACACCTAAATATTCGCAAAGCTCTTTTTCTAATTTTTGATGAAACGGCCCGTTATTAGTGAGCCATTTATTATTCCATATCTCTTCTAAATAGGGAATGAACTCACTTAATTCAGGAAGAAAAGGTTGTGTGACAGGTATATTTTTTTTCATGGGCTTCACGGTTTTCAAATTTATTTAATGGTTTCTCATTGATAAGATCTTTATGAATAAGTCTTTTTGCAATAAGAAAATTAAAGTTAAATAGACTACTGGCGTTAGAAATAACATTAATATTATTTTACTAACATTGCTTTCTAGAAAAAAGGACGAAATTATTAGTGTAAAGGAACCAGAGCCTACACTAATCAACCAAATCGGCATAATTACCTTAATCTGCCGAGCGGCAGTTAATGATGACAAAGTACCGGTATAATAGGTATTTATGACGAGCGAGGCGTATGAATGTAAAACAATACCGAGGCACATCATCTGCACACCATATGGTATAGTAAAACATAAAATCAATGTAGCCAGAATTTTTTTTATTATTTCTAATTTTAGAAAAAGATCTGAACGCCCTTTAACTTGCAATAGATTCAAGTTAATAGCATGAATAGGGTATAGCATATAGCCTAATGCCAGTAAAGAGACCAGTAATGCTGAAGGTTCCCATTCATTTCCCAACAGTAATATCAGTAATGGCTTTGAAATGATACAAAGACCACTCATCAAAGGAAAAATAAATACTGCAGCAATACGCATAGATAGAATATAAGCTTTATCCATTTTTTCAACATCGTGCTGGATATGACTTAACATTGGGTATGTTACTCGTTGAATAACATTAGTCATTGTTATTGCTGGAACGCTCGCAAGTTGGTTTGCTTGGGTAAATTGCCCTAACTGAAAAGCATTAAACTTCTTGCCAATGACAATCTGGTATATATTATTGTAAAATGATTCTAACAATCCTGCTAAAAGCAATTTCCCGCCGAATCCAAAAAGATATTGCAGAGAACTCTTGGAAAAAATAAAACTTGGAGACCATCGGATAGTTAAGTTGATTAATATCACATTTAACGCTGCTGTAATAACAGACTGACTTACAAGTGACCACACCCCAAATCCTTTATAAGCTAAGAATATCGATACGATACTACTAATCAAGATGCTGATTATCGATATTAACGCTTGTGCTTTAAAATTCATATTAATTGTTAAAATAGTCTTTGGCACAAGCCCAAAGCTGTTAACAATCATCACAACCCCAAGAACTCGCGCAAGATCAATCAATAGTGGTTGATTATAAAAATGTGCAATGCTTGGAGAAGAGATATATAAAGCAGAGTAGCAGACTACAGAAACAAATATGTTAAAGTAAAAAGCTGTAGAAAAATCAGCATCACTTCTATCTTGCTTTCTTATTAATGCAGAACTAAAACCACTATCAACCAGCACTTGTGATATGGAAATAAAAACCGCAAGCATTCCAATTAAACCGAAGCTTTCAGGTCCTAATATTCTTGCAAGAAGCAGCATGATTAGAAGTTGCATTCCTTGAGCCAGGAATCTCTCAAGTGCACTCCATTTTAAAGCGTTTATTGTCTTACTTTTTATATTTTCCACAGAATTATTTCAACAATTCTTTAAGATATGAACCGTAGCTATTTTTCTTTAAATTCTCAGCTTGCATGAGCAAGTCATTTCGACTTAACCATCCTTGATTGAATGCTATTTCTTCTAAGCATGCTATTTTATAGCCTTGGCGTTTTTCAATAGTTTCCACAAATTGTGCCGCCTGCAGTAAGCTTTCGTGTGTACCTGTATCTAACCATGCAAATCCGCGCCCAAGCATCTCTACACTTAATGCTTCCTTTTCTAAATACATCTGGTTCAATGCTGTAATTTCCAACTCTCCCCTCGCGGAAGGTTTTACTCGTTTAGCATATTCTACTACTTTATTATCGTAAAAATAGAGTCCTGTTATAGCAAAATTGCTCTTGGGATTTACAGGTTTCTCTTCAAGAGATAAAACACGCTTATTTTCATCAAATTCTACTACGCCAAAACGCTCAGGATCTTTAACCTGATAACCGAAAATAGTTGCTCCACTAACGGAATTTTTTGCCGCACTTTTAAGCTGAGGCGAGAAACCATGCCCATAAAATATATTATCACCAAGAACTAAACATACTGGATCATTAGCTATAAATTCCTCACCAATGATGAAAGCTTGGGCTAACCCATCAGGAGAAGGCTGAACTGCATAACTTAGTTCAATACCAAATTTGTTACCATCTCCAAGGAGTCTTTTGAAACTGGATTCATCTTCAGGTGTTGTAATAATTAAAATTTCGCGTATGCCTGCCAGCATTAGTACCGATAATGGATAGTAGATCATAGGTTTATCGTATATCGGTAGCAGCTGTTTAGAAACACCCATAGTGATAGGGTATAGGCGTGTACCAGAACCACCAGCCAGAATAATTCCTTTCATTATTTATTTATCTCCAGTCCCAATCTTTCTCTACGATAGTTGCCAGTTTGTACATTTAAGCACCATGGCTGATTTGCAAGATACCACTGCACCGTCTTGCGGATCCCGCTCTCAAAGGTTTCCTGCGGCTGCCAGTTAAGTTCTGCGGCAATCTTAGCGGCATCGATGGCGTAGCGGCGATCGTGGCCCGGGCGGTCGGCAACATAGGTAATCTGCTGGCGGTAGCTACTCTCCTTTGGCACCAGTTCATCCAGCAAATCACAGATAGTTTCTACCACCTGCAGATTCTGCTTCTCATTATGGCCGCCGATGTTGTAGGTCTCACCAATCTGCCCTTGCGTCACCACGGTATAGAGCGCGCGCGCGTGGTCCTCTACATACAGCCAGTCGCGGATTTGATCGCCTTTGCCGTATACCGGCAGCGCTTTGCCATCCAGCGCGTTGAGGATCACCAGCGGGATCAGTTTTTCCGGGAAGTGGTACGGGCCGTAATTGTTGGAACAGTTGGTGACAACAGTCGGGAAGCCGTAGGTGCGCAGCCAGGCGCGCACCAGATGGTCGCTGGATGCTTTTGACGCGGAGTAAGGGCTGCTGGGTGCATACGGCGTGGTTTCAGTGAACAATGGCAGTGCTGCACCCGCAGGCTCTTCATCAGGATGCGGCAGGTCGCCATACACTTCATCCGTCGAGATATGGTGGAAGCGAAACGCGGCTTTACGGTCTGAATCTAATCCATTCCAGTAGCTACGCGCCGCTTCCAGCAGTACATAGGTACCGACAATATTGGTTTCAATAAATGCTGCCGGGCCGCTGATTGAGCGGTCAACATGGCTCTCCGCCGCCAGGTGCATTACCGCATCGGGCTGGTGCTGGCTGAAAATGGCACTCATTGCCGCGCTGTCGCAGATATCTGCCTGCACAAAGGCATAACGTTCACTGCTGCTGACTTCCGCCAGAGATTCCAGATTGCCGGCGTAGGTTAATTTATCGACATTGATGACGCTGTCAGAGGTGCTATTAATAATATGGCGAACCACGGCCGAACCGATAAAACCGGCTCCGCCCGTCACTAGAATTTTCACGCTTACATTCTCTCTGTATTCAATTTTATTTCTGCATCAGATGAATTTCTATTTCACCGTCATAATAGTGTCAGGAGTGAGCTTTATTCTCGCCACCATGCGTACGCCATAAATAAACGAGATACAACTCAGGCAGAAGATGGCAAACTGCCAGTTATCCGGCACGTGGCAACCTTCCAGGATAATACCGAGCATGCCGCTAAACAGCTGGCCTGAAGTCATGATCGCTAAGGTCATGCGCCCGCTGAATCCGGCGCGCATCAGAATGTGGTGCAGGTGCTCGCGATCGGGGCGGAACGGGCTGCTGCCGCGGCGTACGCGGGAGATCATCACGCGGATCATATCCATCAACGGCAGAGCGATAATCCACAGTGCGGTTACCGGGGCCATCACCGCATCTTCGCCCTGAGAGGCAAGGATAAGCAGCCAGATTACGGTGAAGCCAATCAGCATACTGCCGGCATCACCCATAAATATTTTGAATTTCCGCCCCCACGGCACCCCGAGGTTGAGCAGAATGTACGGCATGCAGGCCACCACCAGCGCCAGGCACCACATCCCTAACTCCGTTTGTCCGCCGAAGAAGAACAGCATGCTTAAGGTGGCAAAGGCCACACTGGCAAGGGCTCCGAGTAAGCCGTCGATACCGTCAACCATATTAAAGGCATTGATCGAACCGATCACGGCAAACAGCGTCACCAGATATCCCAGCGCCCCCAACATCAGCGGGTAGCCAAACAGGAAGGTACCCAGCGAGTCAATCGCCAGCCCCTGCCACATCATAATCCCCGCCACCCCGGCCTGTACCAGCATGCGCGGCATCACCGGCAGGTCAAAGCGGTCATCAACCACGCCGATTAGCAGCAGCAGCGTGATGCAGACCATATAGACCGGAAAACCGGGCAGCCAGTCGGGCTGCAGGCCATAAAGTAGCCATAATGAGAAATAGATTGAGACCCCACCCACCAGCGGGATGTGCCCGGAGTGATGCTTGCGCGCGTTCGGCTTGTCGACCAGGCCAACCCGACGGGCAATCTTACGCGCAGCGAACAGCAGCGCCAGTGCGCCTACAAAGACAACAATGATATCTAGCATATGTTTACCCGTGCCCACAGAATTTAAGCATCCTGACTTAATTTGACCACGCTACCGCCCCTGGCTATAGCTACCAGTTGGCTGTCACTGATTTACCTTCAAGCATAGCCAGTGAATACAGGCCAGCTTTGTTTTTTTTTATTGGATTTATCCTGGAAACAAATCCACATGTCGCGTTACAAAATTATGCGACAATTCTTATACTATTGAGGCGGTCACACAAGCTTAATCTACTGTCTTTTTAGTGTAATTTACCATTCTCAGCCACGTTGAACAATTAAGTATCACTGACCGGTTATTTTTTGACACCTTACTCAGATAATGCCAACAGCGCTGATGGCTTGCCGCTGACGCGCAAAATATCGCGGGCGGCTAAAATGAAAAAACTCCCGAATCAGGGAGTTTTTTTAATCAATGCCAGCGATATTCGATCAGCGGTAGCCGTTAGGATTATTCGACTGCCAGTTCCAGGTATCGCGCATCATCTCATCAATACCGCGAGAGACGCGCCAGTTCAGCTCTTTGTCCGCCAGCGAGGCATCCGCCCAGAATGCCGGCAGGTCGCCAGCGCGGCGCGGTGAAATCTGATACGGCACCGGTTTACCCGCCGCTTTCTCAAAGGCTTTCACCATCTCCAGCACCGAGTAGCCAACGCCGGCACCGAGGTTATAGGCTTTATAGCCGTCAACCGCCGCGATATGGTCCAGCGCCTTCAGATGCCCTTCTGCCAGATCCATGACGTGGATATAGTCACGTTCACCCGTGCCGTCTTTTGTTGGGTAATCGCCACCAAAGATGCCGAGCTTTTCCAGGCGACCGATAGCGACCTGCGCAATATATGGCAGCAGGTTGTTCGGGATACCGTTCGGGTCTTCGCCAATCTGGCCAGACTCATGCGCGCCAACCGGGTTAAAGTAGCGCAGCGCGATGGTTTTGAACTCCGGGTTGGCTTTAGCGTAATCGCGCAGGATCAGCTCAACCATCAGCTTGGAGGTGCCGTAAGGGCTGGTGGTGCCGCCGATTGGCGTGGTTTCCACGTAGGGAACCGGGGCATCAGCGCCGTACACAGTGGCGGAGGAGCTGAAGATAAACTGGTTCACACCGGCACTGCGCATCTCTTCCAACAGCACCAGCGTACCGGTGACGTTGTTCTGGTAATACTCCAGCGGCATGCGGGTTGACTCCCCCACCGCCTTCAGGCCGGCAAAGTGTATCACCGCGCTGATGCTGTTACTGGCGAAGATATCACGCAGGCAGGCGCGATCGAGGATATCACCTTCGCAGAACACCGCTTTCCTGCCGGTCAGCTTCTCAACCCGGCTGATTGATTCACGTGATGCGTTGCTCAGGTTATCCAGTACTACAACGTCGTCGCCGCGCTCAAGCAGCGCCAGCACCGTGTGGGAACCGATGTAGCCAGCTCCGCCCGTTACTAAAATAGCCATGTTGACTCCTTGCAACCACGCCGGGCGTGGCCACGTTCGGGTTAAGGTTGTTTCGCTAAAATCTTCTGAATTTCTTCGCGGAAATCGCGGCCCTGGTCATGGTTACGCAGGCCCCAGGTCACGAAGGCTTTCATGTAACCCAGCTTACGACCACAGTCAAAGCTGTCGCCGCTCAGCAGGTGCGCGTCAACCGGCTGTTTTTTATTCAGGTTGGCAATGGCGTCGGTCAGCTGATAACGGCCCCAGGCACCCGGCTCAAGGTTTTCCAGCTCGGTCCAGATATCCGCAGACAGCACGTAGCGACCTACTGCAGCCAGATCGGAGTTCAGCGTCTGTGGGTTTTCAGGTTTCTCGACGAACTCAACAATAGAGGCCACTTTACCGGCAAAATCCAGCGGCTCGTCGGTGGTGATCACCGAGTATTCGGAGAGATCGGCTTCCGGCATGTGGTGCGCCAGTACCTGGCTGCGGCCGGTCTCTTCGAAACGTGCCACCATGGCAGCCAGGTTATAGCGCAGTGGGTCGGCGCTGGCGTTGTCCAGCAGCACGTCCGGCAGTACCACCACAAACGCTTCGTCATGCAGCATCGGGCGCGCGCACAGCAGCGCATTCGCCAGGCCCAGCGGCTGAGGCTGACGCACGTTCATAATGGTCACGCCCGGTGGGCAGATAGATTTCACTTCGCTCAGCAGGGAACGCTTAACGCGCGCTTCGAGCAGGGCTTCCAGTTCGTAGGAAGTATCAAAATGGTTTTCGACCGCATTCTTGGACGCGTGGGTGACCAGAACAATTTCCTTGATACCTGCTGCCACGCACTCGTCGATGATGTACTGAATCATCGGCTTATCGACTACCGGCAACATCTCTTTAGGAATGGCTTTTGTAGCAGGGAGCATATGCATACCGAGACCCGCAACCGGGATAACTGCTTTAAGCTTGGTCATATTTTTTCCATATAAATGAAGTAAAAAACGTTCACTCATTATGCATTAAAGGGATGATTCACAAGTATAATCTTAATCTGAAAAAATAGCGCCAGGGCCAGCTATAAAAAAGGCCACCGCCAGGGTGACCTTATATTTATTACCGGGTTACAGGATGCCGCTGAACCATTCGGGCATCACAAATAAATTATAATAACTGACCAGCGCCATGATCCCGACGAACACCACCGACACCGACACCCACTGGCGGGCGTACGGAATGAAGCGGATCCCAATCACTGGCTTAATAAAGAACGGATGCGCGAAGCCAGAAATCAGCACCTGTGAAATCGACAGTGTCAGCGCCACGTAAGCGACATTTGGCCAGATCCAGGTTGTCGCCAGCACCGCAACCACGATCAGACTGGCAACAATATTCCAGTAGAACTCGACGTTGGTGCGGCCATTGGCCTGGGAGATCGCGCCGGTCAGCCCGCCCATCGGGCGCAGCATGCCGAACAGCAGCATCAGTGGGATCAGGTGCCCTACCGCCTCATGAGCCGTACCGTAAAGCACGCGAACAATCACCGGGGAGAGAATACCAATCGCCAGATACATCAGGCTGCTGAACAGCATAATCGCCAGCGTGCCCTTGAGGAACAGCTTCTGCAGCTGCGCAGGCTCATGCTGTTTTTCAGCAAAACGTGGCAGTGCCAGGCGGTTAATGACCGGCGTCACCAGCTTCAGCGGTTGCAGCACCAGCTCTTTTGCCAGCGAGTAAACCCCGAGCATCTCGGCGCCCATCACCTTGCCGACAATCAGGGAGTCGGCCTGGGTGCGCAGCTGGTTAATGGTCTGCGAGCCGAGCTGATACACGCCGTATTTCATCGAACTGAAGAAGGTGCCTTTATCAAACTCAAAGGTTGGACGCCACGACTTCTCACCAAACCAGATCATGCAGAGAATACGCATGGCGGCATTGGCGAACAGGCCAAGGATCACCGCCGAAACGTTAAGCGGCGTGAGGTACAGCAGCGCGACCGTCAGAGCGAAAGCGAGGAACTTAGTCACCATCTCTATCTTCGCCAGCAGCACCATGCGCTTGGCTTTGATAAAGTGCGCCTGATACTGCGACAGCGAGCCGAGCACCAGGAAGTTCAGGCTGGTCAGCATGATCAACCCGGTGAGCTGCGGCAGATGATAAAAGTACGCAATCGGCCAGGCAATGGCGATCAGCAGCAGCCCGGTCAGCAGGCTGAGCAGCACGTTCACCCAATAGATGGTGCTCTGCTCTTTGCGGGTAATGTTCTGGCGATGCACGATATAGCTGCTCATCCCCATATCCTGCAACACCATGGCCACCGCGAGGATGGCGTTGATAATTGCCAGAATACCCAGTTCGTGCGCTTCCAGTTTGCGCGCCAGTACGCCCAGCTGAACCACTTGCAGTACCGCAGCAAAACAGGTACCACCAAACAGCCATACGGCCTGGTTTTTTAAACTACTCACGCTAATTGCTCCAGAATTTCGGCCAGCCTGCGGTAGGCAATATGCTGGTTAAACTCGGTTTCAACCTTAAGACGGGCTGCGGCCACCACCGGGGCTACATCGGCCTCGCCCTGCGACAATTTCAGCAGGATGTCGGCCAGCGCTTCGGCGTCGCCCTCTGGCGCCAGCCAGCCGGAGACATTGTGCTCGATAAGCTCAGGAATACCGCTGTGCTCGCTCGACACCACCGGCAGCCCGACGGCCATCGCCTCCATCAGCGCGACGGGGATCCCTTCCATATCGCCATCGGCAGCGGTCAGCGACGGCAGCAGGAAGATATCGGCTTCATCCAGATAGCGTTTAATCTCCTCCTGCGGTTTGAAGCCAACCATCTTCACGCACTCTTCCAACTTGGCGTTGGTGATGGTGGCACGCAGCTCATCTTCAAGGTCGCCGTTACCGACGATGGTGTACTCGAAGTGACCGCCCTGCGTTTTCAGGATTTTGCAGGCATCAATCGCCACGCCCAGCCCTTTTTTCTCGGTCAGGCGAGCCACGGAGAGAATGCGCAGCGGCTGGTGAAGCGAATCACGGGCCTGCAGATTAAATTTCTCCGGCTCGATCCCCATGCGCGTCACGTGGATCTTCTCCGGCGGGCAGCCCATCTCGATCAGCTTGCGCTCCCACAGATGACTGATCGGCAACAGCAGTTCGCTCTGGGTAAACAGGCGCGCGTAATCCTCTTTGTGCTCTTCAAGGATATGGCGGCGGGAGATATCCGCCCCGTGGAATACGGTGGCCTGCTTGCCCTGCAGTACGCCAAGCTCGCGCAGCTTGTTCGCCAGCGCCCCGGCGTAGCCGAAGTGCACCAGGAACACGTCCGCGACAAACGGCGTCTTGTTGGCGGCAACAATCGCCGGCAACAGCAGCTTGCTCGACTGCGCGCCGTAGCGCCCGATATTGAATGATTTCAGGGTGGCGGAGCTAAGAATTTTCGGCAACACGATCTGCAGACGCTGCTTCAGCTTGTCCGCATTGGTCACCTTCTCTTCCGGCAGCAGATAGTGGGTTTTTTCCGCCAGATTATAGCGGTCAAAGGCCCCGTGCCGGTTTACCAGATCGCCCGGGAACACCGAGATAATCTCAACGTCATAGCCGATATCAATAAAATGCGTCACCTGGTTCAGCACGAAAGTTTCAGAGCTGACCGGAAAACGCATCGTGAAAAATGTTAATTTCATTGGTTCACCCTAAGAGTTTAACCACGTCGTCAGTGATCCGGTTACCCAGCATCCGTTCCTGTTCCACAGCGCTGTCTACCTGCTGTTTCACCGCATCGTAGTTATCCAGTACGGTATTCACTTTCGTGATAATGCTGCCGTCCATCAGGCTCTTCACATCGCTGGCCATCTCTGGCAGGCCCAGCTGGTTCATCACCCCAAGGGATTTGTGCTCATAGTTGATCGCCACGGCTGGCGTACCAAAGTTCATTGAGATAATCGCCGAGTGCAGGCGTGTACCAATCGTCAGGTGGCACTGACCCAGCAGGATACCCAGCTCAAGGTCGTTAAACTCATCCATGATGACGTGGTACTTATCTTTCTGTTCGATATGGTCGCTCAGGGTCATCGCCACCATACGGTCATCTTTGTTGTAGCTGTCGATGCCGGTACAGGTCGAGAACGCCACCACCTGGTAGCCGCGGGCGATCATGGCGTTGATCACTTTGCCAAAGGCTTCTTCATACTGCTGCTGCGTAACGCCCAGTCGCTTGTCGAACGGGGCCAGTTCACGCACGGTGATGGCAATGGTCTTTTGCTGGCCGATAACCTGCTGCCAGTGCAGCAGGTTATGGCCCGGCTCCGCCACTTCACGTGCGCGCACCAGAAAGGCGGTATCAGCACCTTTTACCACTTTCCCGGTGGTGATACCGCCCTGCTTCATCATCTCCAGGCTGACGCTTTCACGCAGCACCAGGCTGTTTACGCGGTCAAAGACAAAATTGGCGATTTCATTAAAGCGCGGCTTCTGGAAAGGGCCCACGCTGTGACCAATCATATGAATCGGCTTGCCGGCCAGCAGCGCACAGAGCGAGTGTTCAAACTGCAGCGGGCCGTAAAGGTCAACGAAGAACGAGCCACCGACCTGAATAATCGCGTCATACTGCTTCAGATTGTCGCTGAACTCCTGCAGATACTGCGGCACAGGAAACAGCTTAAACACGCCGCGTTTGGCGATATGCGCCATCATGATTTTCGGCATCAGACGGCGCTTAATTTTATCTACCAGCTTGTTTTTGCCCTTTTTAGTCTGCAAAAAGAGCGCATCTGGCAGAATATCTTGCTGGAGCAGGTAACCAGAACTGGTTGGATAACGGCTAATAACGTCAATATCGAGGTCGTTCCTTGCCAGGTTTAACGAATCAATAATCCCGCGTAAAATAGCGCCATCACCACGATTTCCACATGTATGATTGCCAACTAACAAAATCTTCATAACTACTCCAGAAAAAATTTTATAATTCTTACAGGCCTAAATGACCTTAAGTGGTTAATTAATAAGTCTTATTGTTTAAAAACTGCCAAACACCCATCAATACGTCTTAACCGCTTAAAACAGGCTGCCTTTCCAGGCATCAGAAAAACAGCCTGATAACTCTGAAAAACCGTGGTCTTAACGAAAAACTGACACTATTTCAGTGCGAAGTAGGGAATAGCTACCTGCTTGCCGTTCAGAACAATCGAGACAAACCCCTCGGGATGGTCGGTATTAACCTGATCGGCGCTCAGCGGGCGGGAAGCCATCAGCAAATCGCCATTTTCATTAGCGCCGATGCCCGCTTTACCGTTATGCAGGCTGAAGCGCTGCACCGCACGGCTGGCGTCTTTGCCCGTTGGCGCCGTGCCAAATTTCATGCTGCTGTCGAAGCGCGCGCAGCGTCCGGTCTTGAAGCGGTCTTTAGCCGTGGTTTTGATCAGCACCCCGGCAGAAGCAACCCAGCCGTCAATTTTGACGAAGACCCGCACATCGGTGTCGTGCGGCGTCACGATCATCACGTCGAGCACCGGACTGGCACCTTCCGCATGCCATGAGGCTTCAAACTTGTGGGTTTTGCGCTGCAGGCTGACGATCGCCCGCCCGCCGGTAGTCTTATCGCCGACCACCTTATTGAGCGGCGCGCTGCTGCTGCCGTTACTGAATGAGGACTGGCCGAAGATTTCAATCTCCCACGCATCGCCGACATCCGGGGTATAGATGTTGCCCAGCTCAACCCATTTCTGCTGATTGCTGTTATTTTCGATGCGGAAACGCGAAGTCAGGTAGTTGTACTTCATGCTGCCGTCGACCGCGATACCGTAGGATTCCACGCGGGTTGAACCGCGCTCCCAGGCGCCCAGCCACTCACCTTCCGCCAGCGAGTTATCGATCCAGCTGCCGGCCTGCAGATTCGTCTGGCGCGTATTCAGGCGCGAGTTATGGGCGATCAGCGGGTTCTTACAGGTTTCCAGGCTCAGGGCATCGATAATCCACTGGCCGTTGGAGATGTCGCCGGGGAATTCGGTATGCTCGATCCAGCCGTTGTGGATCAGCGACTGACCGCAGCGCTGCAGGTTAAGGACTTTCCCTTCGGTGCAGTACTGCGCGTTAAAGTTAGACAGCTCGATGGCGGTGCTGTGGTCCCACTTGCCCTGCGGCGCGTTCGACCAGACAGATTTGATCACATCGCCGCTGCAGCGCAGCGCATACCACTGGTCAATTTTACAGTCGAGGGTGTCCATCAGGCTGAGCGAGGTGCCGCCAACGCGCACGAAGCGCAGGCAGGCGCCGCGGAAATACTGGCCGCCGGCGCATTTGTTGTCGAAAAAACCCTGCCTGTTCGGGCGCTCGTCGGTGCGGCCGTTGAACTGCAGGTTGCTGACTTCCACCCAGCGGGTGTTAACCTTAAAGACAAAGTCTGAATCGCCGTCGGAAACAATGGTGGTGGCCGGGAAGTAGCCAAAGTTGACCATCGCACCAGAGATGCGGAAGAAGCGCGTTTGCTGTGCAGAGAAATCACAGGCGCTGACGAAGAACGTCCCCGCCGGGAACTGCAGGCAGATCTGCTGATTGGCATCCTGCGCCCACTGGTACATGGCCTTGATTGCCGGTGCGCTGTCGGTTTTGCCATCGTCAATCGCCCCGAAGTCAAACAGGGTCAGGCGGTTGAAGTCCTCAACCACGCGGCGCCAGTGGAAGTCGCCGTTGCCTGCGATAATCACCCCGCCATCATCTTTGGCGGCGCTGAGGTTACCGACAAACTCACCGCCGCCGACCTCCAGCCCGTCATGCCAGCTTTTCAGCTTAATCTTGGCGCCGCTGAACAGCGGGCGGGTTTTACGCAAGTCATCTACCGAGGCAATTTCACCGATCAGCTGGTAACCGGCGGGCTGTGCCAGGCGCTGGCTGAAGTTGTTACTGCCGCGCGTCACGTCAGGGATGTTAAACAGCGTTTGTCCGCCGTCATCCACCACCGCCATTGAGTGCGACGGGTCAGCAATCAGCGCGGCATTATCGGCAATAAACTGCTCGAAGCTGCCTTTATTCAGCGCCACCGGCTGCTGCACTTCAGACACGTTGCCTTTGGCATCGCGCAGGTAGAGGCTAATCAGATTGCCCGCTTGGGTCGGGTCGCTGCCGGCTTTACCGATATAGAGTTTGCCGCTGAAATTTTTCCAGAACTGATCCGGCATGGTATAGACATTTTCCGGCGTCAGAATAGGCACATCACCCTTCGGCAGATCGCCAGGATTGACACTTTTCAGGGCCAGTGTGGGGTTACTTTTGGCCGCATTAGCGGTGAATGAGCTTACAGTGAACCCTGCAAGAATCGATGAGAACGCAGTGAGTAATTCTCTTCTTTTCATGATGTTGTCCCGTGGTCAATTTTTGGTCCTGCAGCACAGCAGGTATGAAACAGACTTCCAGAGGTCAGGCGCGAGCCCGTGCCGTCGTTAAATCAGCGACAGCCAGGCTTCTTTGATGACCTTGCCGTCAAACTTGAGGGCGGTCGTTTGAGTACTGGCGCTCATGGCGTAAAACAGCTCATCGTCATGGGCCAGCTGATTCATGCTTTCGATAAAGCGCGCTTTATCGTTCATCGCCACCAGGAATCCATCCTGCTGATGATTAACGATCTCCTGCGGCCCGGTCGGGCAGTCATACGCCACCACCGGCAGGGACCAGGATTTCGCTTCCAGCAGCACCAGCGGCAAGCCTTCATAGCGCGAGGTCATCAGCGCCATATCGCTGTCGCGATAGTAGTCGTTGATGTTGCTGACGCGGCCGACAAAATTGACGCTGTTGCTGATATTCAGGCGCGCCGCCTGGGCTATCAGCTGCTCTTTCAACTCACCGTCACCGGCAATCACCAGCTTCCAGTCCGGATTGGTCGCCACAAAGCCCTGCCAGACATCCAGCAGCAGATCGAAACCTTTCTGATGATCCAGGCGGCCGACGGCCAGCGCCTGGTAGTGGCGCTGAGTGCGGTGATGATTTTTGTACACCACAGGATTGGGGATGGTTTTGCTGGCGATATTCCAGCCGTTGAACACCTGATGGTCTTTATCCGTCAGCACAATTACGCGGTCGTAATAGCGCAGCATCAGGTACTTGAGGAGTTTGATCGGTTTACTGAAGGAGTTAATCGCCACGTGCTCGCAGGCGTACACTTTGGCCGTTTTCTTTTTCAGCGTCATCATGCTGTACAGGGCAAACATCACGCTGAGGCGCCCCATGCTGATCAGAAACACCGCGTCAAACTGCTCCTGATGAATGCGTTGCACCACGCTTTTCAGCGGCTGTTTCTCACCGGCAAAACTAACGATCTGCTGTACATGCTCAAAGGGATAGAACGGCTGCCCCGAGCCTTCCAGCGAATAGATGGTAACCTCATGCTGCGGGCCTAAACACTCCGACATAAAGTTACAGATATTCTCGGTTCCGGCATAGGAATAGGCATCTTTGATAACCAGCACGATTTTTTTCATGATTAAAACCACCTCAAGAACTGCCAAATTTATCTGTGTTTCAAAGTGAACAACACGCCATTAACCATGTACCAGACATAGTAGTAATAGACTTTCAGCGGGTTATTTTTAAAAATGAACTTCAACAGGTCGAGATGCCATTTGGCCGCTTTATTTTTATTGCGCGACAGCGAGTCACCCATCTCGTAATAGGTCACCAGATTTTTATCGATCACCCGCGCCTGCTTATATTGTTCAAACAGCTCGTACAGGAACAGGAAGTCTTCGTGGCCCTTTTTCTTAAACAGCACCGTTTTCGCCGGGCGGCGATAGCAGACGGAAGAGAAGCAGATACGGAACTGCTTTTTCACGAAGCTATCCTGCATCAGATAGGGTTTACCGTAGCGCACGTCATAGGATTTGGTGCGCGAACGGTAGCTGTAATCGCTGATCACCAGATCGTCGCCGGAGGCCAGCGCGCGCGTTTGCAGCATCAGCTTGTCGCTGAACCACTCATCATCACTGTCGAGGAAGGCGATAAACGGTTCGCGCGCCGCTTTCAGGCCCACGTTCCGGGTTTCCGCCGCGCCGAGGTTAACCTCATTGCTGAGAATAGTGATGCGCTCGTCGGTGCAGTGCTGGCGCACGAACTCCAGCGAATCATCGGTAGATTTATCGTTAATCAGGTAGATCCGCCAGTCAGTATAGGTCTGATCAATCACCGACTGCACCGCCCGCAAAATAGTCGCGCGCGCGTTGTACATGGGGATAATAATCCCGACCGTGCCGATTTGATTATTCATCTGATACCCTGAATCTGAGGTTTATACATTATTAAATTTTCAGGGCCGGGCATGCCCGGCCGCGACGTTAATTAAAACAATCTGAATATTGGCGCGATGCTGTAACCGTTAATCGACTGCACCGACAGGATGGTGTTGTAAGCCAGGTAATAAGACGTCATGGCAAACAGCAGCCCAAAGTTCAGCAGCACGTTACGGATGCGCATCATCAGGAAGGCCAGCAGCAACGGCTCGCAGTGCAGGAACAGGTTACCCACGCGCCCACCCAGGATTGAGAAGTCTGAGAAGACAATACGCACCGCCGCACCCGCCGAATAGGCGATAAACAGAATATAGGCGATGCGATCTTCTTCTTTAATCGGCTGGCGGAAGTAGACCACGGTGAAGAAGGCAATAAAGGCGATGTTTTTCAGGTTCGCCAGGCCAAACACCGGCGAGGCAGCATCAAACACCGTACCGCTATAGCCCATGGCGCGGTCGCCGATCACCGGCACAATACCCAGCGAGTCAAGGAACAGCTTTTTACCGCCGACCAGGCCTAATGGGATAGCGGCAAACACCATCGCCAGACCGAAGTACTTACGCTCTTTCAGGAACAGGAACGGCAGCACCATCAGCACCGCATAGCCAGTGGAGTGCGACTGGGTACTGAATGCCAGGAAGACAAACGCCATGAAGTACTTGCGCCCGGCCGCCGAACAGATACAGGCCACGGCGAAAGCACTCGACAGGCCGAAACGGATCTGGTTCATATCCTTGTTGATAAACAGGTGCGCTGAGTACAGGCACAGCGAACAGAGGATCAACGGCGAATACTTTTTATAAATCCAGGCATTGGTCGATACGGCAATAAATGCGACAAACAGCAGGAAGTAGTAGCTTTCATGCGTGAACCAGCCCAGCACCCATGCCAGCAGCATAAACAGGTTTTCATAGCGGTAAATATCCGCCACGGTGGCGTAGCCACTGATAGTGGTCTGCCGCGAGAAATCGTGGAAGAAGCCAAGATACTGCCAGTCATCAATACCCGAATTTGGCCCCCTGAAACCGGCAAACATGATCAGCGCCACCGTACCAATAAAGAAGAAGTAGGTCAGCACGCGCTTCATTTTTGGTTCATTGGCCTGGTTAATCGATGCCAGTTCAAAAAAACAGAAAACGAGAATGGTGTAGCTAATTATCCAATATATTGCCATGTTCTAATCCGCCCGTTCTTTATAATTCTTATAGTGCTACTTCCCCCCTAAACGCGCCCTGAATTTATCTTTCAGACGATTAAGGAAGTAAGTGCGGTTATCTTTATTGGTTAAGAAAAAGTAGCGGGCAAAGCTGAGGCTGGCCTGAAATGACTTGCCATCCATCTTATAACGTAACGGCAGCTTGTACGCTTTATAGGTGTGGATATCACGGCGCGTCAGGTACGGCTTCATATTATCGAGCCAGAAGTAAGAGTACTTCACCGACTCACCCTTATGCTTGGAGCCAAACTTGGTCACCAGATGATAGTTCGCCAGCGGCTGCGCAATCATCACGAACTCATAGCCAAGACGATCGGCGCGGATGCAGAAATCGTAATCCTGATGGCGGATGTACTTCTGATCAAAGCGGATCTCCTGCGCATATTCGCGCTTCAGCACAATGGTGCTGGTCTGGATAAAGCCGTAGCAGCCAAACAGATATTCGGCCACGGTTTCAGTGCGCGACACCTGCTGTAGCGGCAGCACTTTCAGGAAGTGACCGTCCTGAATAATGTTAACCTGGCTATAGATAATAAACTTCTGCTTACCCTGCCCTTCCAGCTGCTGGATGAGCTTCAGGCTCTCCTGCAACTTGTCCTTGTGCCATTCGTCATCGGCATCAAGGAAGCTGATATAATCGCCGGTCGCCAGTTCGATGCCTTTATTGCGCGCGCCGGAGCCGTTGAGCTTCTCCTGCGACAGCACCAGGTTGATCTTCAGCTGCGCGTAACGCTCTGACTGCACCACCGCAGCCAGCTGTTCGGCATCGGCGGATTTATCATCAATGATGATCACTTCAAAATTCTGGTAACTCTGCGCTGCCACACAATCCAGGGTGGTCACGATAGATTCGGATGCATTATATGCAGGAATGACGATGGAAAATAAAATATCCTTCATTGTCAGGCACCTTTTAATCGTCCAAAACAACATTCTAAAAAATAAAGGAACCTTCAAAGAAGGTTCCTCAGGGTTTACTTAGCTTTTCGCATCCTGCTTGTAGCTGTAGTCGTAATAGTCATAGCCGTAACCATGAGAATTAGCGGCCTTACGCACTACGGCATTGAGGATCACCCCTTTAATATCGATACCATTCTGGGCGAAGCGCTTGTAGCTGAACTCGACCTCTTTCACGGTGTTGGTTTCGAAACGCGCCACCATCAGTGAAGTCCCTGCCATCTTGCCGATGATGGAGGCATCGGTTACAGCCAGAATCGGTGGCGTATCGATCAGCACCAGATCGTAGTTCTTGCTGGCCCAGTCGAGCAGCTCGCTCATGCGGTTATGCATTAACAGTTCGGACGGATTCGGTGGCACCTGGCCGCGGGCGATAAAGTCAAAGCCGTACGGACCGTGCTGCACCAGTTCACTGCTGAGCGGCGTTTTACCGGACAGGATGTTCGACAAACCGCTTTTGGTTTCCGCACCCAGCAGGTCGTGGGTGTATCCACGGCGCATATCACCATCGATGAACAGCACTTTCTGACCGGCCTGAGCCATCAGTGTCGCCAGGTTGGTACTGATAAAGGTTTTACCAATCCCCGGGCTGGCACCGGTAATCATCAGAATGTTGTTTTTCGCTTCCATCATCGCAAAGTGCAGGCTGGTACGCAGGCTGCGGATCGCTTCGATAGAGAGGTCGGTCGGGTTACCCAGCGCCAGCAGCGTGTTGTGCGGGTCAGCTTTGGCTTTCAGGCCGCGTTTGGCCAGCGCTTCAGCATCTTTCTTACGCTGCCAGTCGGAGAGCGGCACGCTGGCGTAAACGCTCAGGCCCAGCTCTTCCAGCTGCTCAGGGTTGTCGATACCGTGGTGGAACAGTGCCTTCAGCAGAATCACGCCTACAGAGACCACCAGGCCAACAATCAGGCTGGCGGCAATCAGCAGCAGTTTCTTCGGTGCCACAGGCGTACCGGCAGTTTCCGCATGGTCGATAATACGCACATCACCCACGGTGCTGGCTTTGCTGATGTTCAGTTCCTGCTGACGATTCAGCAGCTGCATGTAGATCTCCTGCCCGGCCTGCACATCACGCGTCAGACGCACAATTTCCTGCTGGGTTTGCGGCATCTGGCTGATTTTGCCGTTCAGCTTTTTCTGCTGATCTTCCAGCGTCTGGCGTTTTTCCAGCAGCGCACGGTAGGTTGGGTGATCTTTCTTGAACAGCTGGGACACTTCCGCTTCACGGAAGGTCAGCTCGTTCAGCTGGCTCTGGATGCTGACGGAAGAGTCGAGCGCCGACTTGGCTTCCAGCGACATATCCACCGAGTCATTCTGGCGACGATAGCTGTTGAGCTTATCTTCAGCCTGGTCCAGCTTAGCGCGCACTTCCGGCAGCTGGTGCTTAAGGAACTCCAGGCTCTTTTCGGCTTCTTCAGATTTACGCTCAACGTTCTGATAGAGATAGTTGTTGATAATCTGGTTCAGGACGAGGCTGATCTGCTCTGGATCTTCACCGTTATAGGTCAGGCCCAGCACGCCGGTGTCTTTACCCATATCGGCTACGGTCAGGTTGCTGCTGACCAGTTTGATCGCCTGCAGGTCGCTGAGTTTGGTCACGGTGAAGCTGGTGCCTTCATCCGCTTTAATATCGCTGACCAGCATGGTGACATCACCGTGCTGCTCAAACTGACCCACTTTACCTTTAAACAGCTCATCACCATCTTTGCTGACGGTGTAGCTGTCCGGGCCATCAACTTCAACGGTCAGCTGACGCTTTTCCCACAGGGCCGGCACTTTCATGCGCGAAATGGCGATCTGCGCCGGTTTGTTGCCCATCATGCGCGACAAACCTTTACCGATCAGCGGGAAGAAGTCTTCCTGCACCAGCACGTCGAGGCCAAGGTCCTGAACCGTTTTGCCCAGCACCATACGCGAGGTCACGATTTCCACTTCAGTCGCCGAGGCCGGCTGTGAATTCGGCATCATCTGCGTCAGGTCATTTAATACGGTGTTGGCGTTTTTCGACTCCACCTGCACCATCGCGTCGGCGCTATAAATCGGTGTTGCGAACAGGCTATACAGCGTGCCCATCAGCATAAACAGCGCTGTGACAGCCACAATGATCCAGCGATGGTCAATAAGTTGTCCCACAAGGTGCGCCAGATCGAATCCGCTAGAATCGTCTTTATGCGCTGACGGTGCCTTACTTTTTATTTTCATGGAGGTCCCAACTATCGGCTTAATGCGTTGACCCATTTCTGGGCAGCGTTTTCAAGGATTCCGTACACGGCTTCAAAGGCATCGCGGCTTTTCTTAAACGGGTCCGCTATTTCCTGCTGATTGATCCAGTGCCCAAACAGCATGGTTTTGCCACGTACGGAGGGGTTGATGCGGCACACCTGGTCGACATGTTTTTTTTCCATCACCAGGATCAGGTCATAATCCCGGCACATGTTCGAGGTGAGCTGCTGTGCCGCATGACCTTCCAGCGACACACCATGCTCAGCGGCCACGCTGCTGGCGGTATCGTCAGCAGCGTGATCAACCAGAGCGCCCAGCCCTGCGGAAGCGATATTCTTCTCAGGCAGTGCGGTTTTCAGCAGCCGTTCCCCGGTCGGGGAGCGGCAGATGTTGCCTACACAAACGACTAAGATGGAATTAATCATAATGATCCCCGAGGGTTACCAGTTATGAAGCGTCTGCACGGTTCGTGTCGCATCGTAAACACCACTGATGGTTGGGACCAGCTGTGAAATCACGCGGTTCCAACGAGCCAGAGGCGTCGAGGTGACATAAACGATGTCATAAGGTTCTAGCTGGAACTCAGTTCCCATTACCATCGCGGCGGCATCTTTAGTATTAAGCTGATAGATGTTGGCGATTTTACTGCGGTTTTGTCCACGAATCGGACGGATAACGAAGACGCCCGTTGCATCTGCCACGGTCTGGTCCATACCCTGTGCATTACCCAGCGCTTCAGACAGCGTCATACCGCTGCGGTCCATTTTCAGCGTGGCCTGCTGCTTGACTTCACCCATTACAAACACTTTGAGATCGTCATTACGCGGCACATAGAGAATGTCGCCCGGGTAGAGCAGGTGGTTTTGCGACAGGTCGCCATTCTGCATCAGCGCCTGCAGCGAGATCGGCTGCTCCTGGCCGTTGTGCGTCAGCACCACGTTGCGCCAGTCGGCGTTGGCAGTCAGACCACCCGCGGCATTGATCGCATCCAGAATGGTCAACGGCACGTTAGTGATTGGCTGCTGGCCAGAGGTGGTCACTTCCCCGGTCACGTAAGTTTTTTGCGATTTGAACGAGGCGATGCTGACATCCACCTGCGGGCTTTCGATGTACTGCGCCAGACGGCGGGCAATCTCATCGCGCACTTCCTGCACGGTACGGCCGGCCACGCGCACGCGGCCAATGTACGGGTAGAAGATGGTGCCGTCGGAATGCACCCAGTTACCGGTGTCGCTGGCGCTACGGTACTGACCGGCTGGCGTGGTCAGTTCCGGGTGATCCCAGACGGTCACCGTCAGGACATCGCCCACACCGACGCGGTACTCATAGTTCTGCACCTCGCGCTGCAGACCGGCATTGGCCTGCGCCACAACCGGCTTCGGCTTCATGCGTTCGACCAGGCTTGGCGTCAGCGGGTAGACATTGACGTATTTATCAATGTCGAAGTCGCTGTCCTGTTGCTTGACGACATCTTTCCCCATGGTGGAGAGATGACTGCCCGGCTCGATAGTACAGCCGGAAAGGAGTGCTGCCGATACCAGCAGGGGTATCAATTTAGTTTTGATTGTAATCATCTAGTTCATCGCTATCAGTAATTTGAATGATAGTGGCGAGACCGCCGCTGTGTAGCGTCTAAAAGTAGCTAATTGCTCAAATCAGGCACTGGTACTGTTGGTCATTATCTTTAGCCCCCTGGCTTTGTTTTAATAAGCCCCATCGCGTTTCAACACCACGCCGACGGTTTTAAATAAGATGGCGATATCGTTCCACAGTGACCAGTTCTTCACGTACCAGGAGTCGAAGTAAACACGGGTTTCATAGTCCACGTCGTTACGCCCACTCACCTGCCACAATCCAGTCATGCCTGGTTTAGCCATAAAGTAGTAATCAACATCCCCCGCATAACGCTCCAGTTCGGCTTCGATCACCGGACGTGGACCCACCAGGCTCATCTCACCGCGCACCACGTTCCAGAGCTGCGGCAGTTCATCAAGGCTGGTTTTACGGATGAAATGGCCAACGCGGGTAATGCGCGGGTCATTTTTCAGCTTAAAGTCTTTATCCCATTCTTCACGCGCTGCCGGGTCGGTTCGCAGCACCTCCTCCAGAACCTCCTTGGAGTTCACTACCATTGAGCGGAACTTCAGACATTTGAATTTGCGGCCGTTGAGGCCCACGCGTTCGTGTCCGTAGATAGGCGCCCCACCATCGCGGGAGACCATAAAGATCAGGACAGCCAATGCGGGCATCAGCATGGTGATAATGCTCAGCGCACCCACAATATCGAAGCTGCGTTTCAGGAAACGCGAAGTGCGCTTGGCGAGATTGTTATTTACGCGCAGGATCATCACTTCATGACTGAAGATATATGCCATATCCGTGCCATAAAGCGGAACGCCGCGTAAAGAAGGGATGACCGAAACAGAACGGCAGTTGTGTTTAGCGAGATTTTTCAGCCACAGATCGCGCGACTGACTCTGCTCATATTCCACCGCCACGATAAACTGCGTTTCGCTGTTCACCAGTGACCAGAGCTGCTGCTCATCTTTGAGGACCGGAATACCAAACAGCTCCAGAGCCGGCTGGCTACCGTCAACATCAAAGAACGCCACCACGTCGAAGCCCATGACTTCTTCGCTTTGCAGCGCTTTATACGCCTCTTCCGCATTCTTACCGCTGCCAAGAATAATGGACTGTTTCTTCCATAACTTGTTGCGGTTAAGCACGCGTTTCACTACCGAGCGCCCGATTGGAATCATCACCATCGCCAGCAGCCAGGTTAATACCCAGATCCAGCGGGAAAGTTCCCATTTGGACAGTGCGCTAATTGACAGGTCAACAATGGAGAATACCAAAATTGTTCTGAAGACTTCTTTTAACTCAAACCAGAACGGCTTGCGGTATGTGTAATGGCGTAATCTCACCCAGAACCAGCCAACACAAACTACAGAAAGTAAAATATGTGTTGCTATTTTCAGGTTTAGATCGTGAGCCGGTATTTCTGACAGAATATCACCAGGCAAACTATTAATCAGCATAATGGCAATTGCCAGTGCCGCATTAAAACAGATGAGATCTGAAAGAGCCAATGACAGTTTTATTAACAACCCTTTAAAGGTAAATTCAATATCGCGCATAGTTAACTCGTAATTTTTATCTTAGGAAGCCTGTGTTTTATTGGTTTCAAACCTGGAGATGCGTGTCTTAGCAACACGGCGGTTATTTCACAGGAAACTTATTTAGGGAGTCTGGCAAAAAGGTCATTATAGCTGCATAGCGGCAAGAGATTTTGGCAATAAAATCAACATAAACGTTTACTGTCCGCGGCGCTTCCTGAACAGTCTCAAGACTCGTCAGGACACGCTACCGCCCCTGGCTTGTAGCTGCCAATGCGCTGTAAATGTTTCCGTATCATGTCGTCCACCCGTCATCTCTTACGGCAGGCCTTAGCGTTTACCAGCAAGTTGCGTGTCGAATCACGTAAATCAACATCCAACCGCTTAGCACTGCGCTAAATACAACATCCACGCAGACATTCAGTAACACGTTGCTATACTAGTTATAACTGGCCTGTTTACAAGAGGCTCCCTGCGCCCGTACCTTCTTTTCGGAATAAGACTACCTTACGACTGTGTCAGTACCACTCATAGCCCCACCCCTTACACAGTAAAATTCGGAATTAGCTTATATTGTAATTTAAGACTAATCCTGCTCGGTGCGTTATTACCCGTTAAGTATCACGCTTTAATCAGATAGGCCCTATACGATTATTCCTGAAAGCCAGCAGTTTAAGAATTTCGGAAGTAATGGGTTAATAACATAGCGTGATTGCTGTTTTTTTGTTCGCCAGCCTGCTAAGCAAAAGGCGCAGAAGTGCCGTTGCAGGTTGAAATGCCGGACAAAGCGTCCCATCATTGAAATATTGCAAATGCTGTTCAGGTGAAAACAATGTTCGAATGGATCGCCGACCCGTCAATATGGGCTGGCCTGGTCACGTTAGTGGTACTGGAACTGGTGCTGGGCATTGACAACCTGGTGTTCATTGCCATTCTGGCGGAAAAACTCCCCCCTGCCCTGCGCGACCGTGCGCGCGTAACCGGATTACTGCTGGCGCTGGTGATGCGCCTGCTGCTGCTGGCTTCAATTTCCTGGCTCTCTTCACTGACCGCACCATTATTCAGCGTGGGCGCGCACCCCTTTAGTGCACGCGATCTGATCATGCTGGTCGGCGGATTATTCCTGCTTTTTAAGGCCACCATGGAGTTGAATGAGCGGCTGGAAGGCAAGGATGATGAAGAGGGGCCGCAGAAGCGTGGCGCACGTTTCTGGCCAGTGGTGGCGCAAATCGTGGTGCTGGATGCGGTATTCTCACTCGACTCGGTGATTACTGCCGTCGGAATGGTGGACCACCTGGCCGTGATGATGGCCGCAGTGATTATCGCGATCCTGCTGATGCTGCTGGCCAGTAAGCCGCTGACCCGCTTCGTCAACGGCCACCCCACGATTATTATTCTCTGCCTGAGCTTCCTGCTGATGATTGGCTTTAGCCTGGTGGCTGACGGCTTTGGCTACGCGATCCCGAAAGGCTATCTGTACGCGGCGATTGGCTTCTCGGTAATTATTGAAGCGCTTAACCAGCTGGCGCACTTTAACCGCCGACGTTTCCTGTCAGGCAATGCCCCGCTGCGCAAACGCACCGCAGAAGCCGTCCTGCGCCTGCTGCGCGGGCATCATGAAGAGTCAGAGCTGGATGCTGAGACCGCCTCGCTGGTGGCCGATAATCCGGGGCGTAAAGCGATCTTTAATAAGCAGGAACGCATGATGATTGCACGCGTGCTGGCCATGGGCCAGCGCAGCGTCAGCAGCATTATGACGTCACGCCACGATATTGAGCATATTGATCTCGCCGAAACGCCGCAGCAAATTATGGCGTTGCTGGATAATAACCAGCACACGCGATTGATTATTACCGAGGGCAATGATGACCCGCTCGGCGTGGTGCATGTCATTGACCTGCTGAAGCAGGCGCTGCACGGCAACGATCTCGACCTGCGGGGGTTAATTCGCCAGCCGCTGGTGTTCCCGGAGCAGCTCTCCCTGCTGCCCGCGCTGGAGCAGTTTCGCAACGCGCGTACCCACTTTGCCTTTGTGGTCGATGAATTTGGTTCGGTCGAGGGCGTGGTCACGCTGAGTGACGTCATGGAAACCATTGCCGGTAATCTGCCCAATGAGGGGGAGAAAACCGACCCGCGCTATGATATTGAGCAGCACAGCGACGGCAGCTGGACCGCCAACGGCCATATGCCGCTGGATGATTTAGCCATGCATCTGCCGCTGGAACTGGATGATAAGCGTGAGTACCACACCCTGGCGGGCCTGCTGATGGAACATTTGCAGCACGTGCCGCAGGAGGGAGAAGAGGTGGAGGTCGGCCAGTATCTGTTCCGTACCCTGCAGGTGGACAGCCACCGGGTGCAGAAAGTGCAGATTATCCCGTTAAATATCAATCCGTAATGCTAACTGTAGGGGCGGACCCTCTTTTTCGCTCCGCCCGGTGCAAATCATCAGCGCGGGTCGACCGGAAAAAAGGGTCGACCCCTACAGGTTTCACATATCCTGCAGAAAGTGCATGCTGACTGTAGGGGCGGACCCTCTTTTTCGCTCCGCCCGGTGCATATCATCAGCACGGGTCGACCGGAAAAAAGGGTCGCCCCCTACAGGTTTCACATATACCTGCAGAAAGTGCATGCTGACTGTAGGGGCGGACCCTCTTTTTCGGTCCGCCCGGTGCAAATCATCAGCGCGGGTCGACCGGAAAAAGGGGTCGACCCCTACAGGTTTCACATATCCTGCAGAAAGTGCATGCTGACTGTAGGGGCGGACCCTCTTTTTCGCTCCGCCCGGTGCATATCATCAGCAC